>Ga0315539_1000751_pt1 | contig 24284 bp, 21 predicted proteins | sample SalMarSW160150MG_FD_203097 | JGI IMG/M metagenome (GOLD analysis project Ga0315539, IMG submission 203097) | Salt marsh sediment microbial communities from the Plum Island Ecosystem LTER, Massachusetts, United States - Salt Marsh Sediment SW1601-150 ... | reverse complement strand
CGACCCTCAACGTAGGTGCCGTGGTGCTCACGCCAGGCTTCGAGCCTTTCGACGCCAGCCTGAAGACCGAGTTCGGGTACGGCGTGCACCAGAACGTGCTGACGAGCATCCAGTTCGAGCGTATGCTCAGCCTGACCGCCCCTTCTGGAGGCCTGCCCGTCCGACCGTCTGACGACGAGGCTCCGCGACGCATGGCATTCATACAATGCGTGGGTTCTCGCGACATTTCGTGCGATCGAGGCTACTGTTCGTCCATTTGCTGTATGTACGCCACCAAGCAGGCCATGCTGGCCACGGAGCGCCTGCCCGATGTGGAGGTCACGATCTTCCACATGGACGTGAGGACCTTCGGTAAGGGGTTCGAGCGCTACTACGAGAGGGCCAAGGAGGAGTACGGCGTCAAGTACCGACGGAGCATGGTTTCCAGGGTAAGGGAACTGGCCGACAGCAGGAATCTCACCCTCTCGTGCGTCGACGATGAAGGCCGACCTCAGGAGGAGGAGTTCGACCTGGTGGTCCTTTCCGTGGGGTTTGGTCCTCCTCTCGGTTCAGAGGCCCTGGCAGAGAGTGTGGGCATATCTCTCAACGCCTACGGCTTCTCGTCGACAGAGCCTTTCTCTCCCCAAGAGACCAGTCGGCCCGGGGTCTTCGTAGCGGGCGGCTTCAGAGAACCTCAGGACATCCCCCAGGTTGTGGTGGACGCCTGCGGTGCGGCGGCTGCGGCGGCAGAGGTGCTGGCGGGGCAGCGCGCGGCCAAGATGCCCGGAGAGTACCCTGCTGAGCGGGACGTCAGCGACGAGGACGTTCGGGTGGGCGTGTTTGTCTGCCAGTGCGATGGTAACGTCGCGGACGTAGTGGATGTGGCCTCGCTGGAGGAGTACTCTGCTCAGCTCTTGGACGTGGCGCATGTGGAGCAGGTGGCCGCTGCTTGCAGACCCGACGGCAGGGCAGCGATGAGATCGGTCATCGCAGAGAAGGAGCTGAACCGGGTGGTGGTGGCGGGGTGCACAAGCCGCCTTTTTGACGACATGTTGAAGGACACCGTGCGGCAGGCGGGTCTCAATCCGTGCCTGCTCGAGCGGGCCGATCTGCGTGAGGGTTGCGCCTGGGTGCACAAAGATGACCCCGAGCAGGCGACGGTCAAGGCCAGGCAGCTCGTGGCCATGGCCGTGGCCAAGGCGCGCTTGCTAACGCCCAGCCAGGGCGCGGGAGCAGAGGTCTCCCCGGGGGCCCTGGTGATCGGCGGCGGCGCGGCTGGCATGGAAGCTGCTCTATCCCTGGCCCGCCAGGGCTTCTTCGTTCACCTGGTGGAGAGAGAGAAGGAGCTGGGAGGCCATCTGCGTCATATCCACTACACGCTCGGCGGTGGCGATCCCCAGCGGTACCTCGAGGAGCTGATCGAGGAGGTCGAGGGTAGCGAAGGAATCGCCGTTCACCTGGGGGCTGAATTGAAAGGGGTTGTGTGGGAGCCGGGAGCGTACAGGTCCACCATCTCTTTCGGCGACCGCACTGAGGAGCTGGTACACGGGGTGATCGTGGTGGCCACCGGCGGGGAAGAGGTGGAGCCCACAGAGTATCTGTATGGCGAGCACCCGCAGGTGGTGACGCAGCGAGAGCTGGAGGAGAGAATCGCCGGTGACGAGCAGAGCCTTGGGGACGTGAAGAACGTGATCATGATCCAGTGCGTAGGCTCGCGGGAGCCGGATCGTCCCTATTGCAGCCGCATCTGTTGCTCGGTAGCCGTCAAGAACGCCCTCCGTCTCAAGGAGTTGAATCCCGAGGCCAACATCTTCGTGCTCTTCCGGGACATGAGAACCTATGGTTTCCAGGAGGACTTCTATCGCCAGGCACGGGAGGCGGGCGTGATCTTCGTGCGCTACGAGTTGGAGACCAAGCCCAAGGTCGAGGCCGCGGATGGGGGGTTGCGAGTCCTGGTCAGGGACCCCATTCTGGGTGCGGACTTGACGCTGGAGGCGGACCTGGTGGTGCTGAGCGTCGGCGTGGAGTCACACCAGCGGGGCCTTGCCCAACTGCTCGACGTGCCACTGGACGAGGATGGCTTCTTCCAAGAGGCCGACTCCAAGGTGCGGCCCATGGACTTCGAGACTGTTGGGATGTACCTCTGCGGCCTCTGTCAGGGTCCGAAGAACATCGAGGAGTGTATCTCTCAGGGCAAGGGCGCCGCGGCGCGTGCGGCGGTGATGCTGGCCAAACAGCGCCTGGAGGGCCAGCCTGCGGTGCCTTTCGTGAATCCCCGGCTGTGTATCGCGTGCGGGCGATGTATCGAGACTTGCCCATACGGTGCACTGATCGCTGATGAGGAGACCGGTATCACTGAAGTGGTGCCGTTGTTGTGCCAGGGCTGCGGTGCCTGCACGGTGGCCTGCCCCAGCGGCGCCATCCAGCAGCGGGTCTTCGAGAAGACGCAGTTGATGGCGATGCTGGATGCGGCTCTGGACTAGTCGGTGTTGTCCGGGCGCTGTAGAGTAGCATGGAGCTAGGATCATGGAGAGTTTCGAGCCCAGAATCGTGGCCTTCCTGTGCAACTGGTGCGCCTACACAGGCGCTGACCTGGCAGGGACCTCCAGGCTTCAGTACCCACCAAACGTGAGGACCATTCGCGTGATGTGCACGGGGGGCGTGGACCCTATCTACGTGATCAAGGCCCTTCTGGAGGGTGCTGACGGGGTGCTCATCGGAGGTTGCCATCCGGGGGACTGCCACTACCAGAGCGGCAATCTCAAGGCCCGTCGCAGAGTAGCCATCCTGAGCAGTATCCTGGAACAGTTAGGGCTCGATCCCGACCGCGTCTGGCTGCGTTGGATCAGCGCCAGCGAGGGGAAGCGCTTCGCCGACACCATCGAGGAGATGGTTCAGGCGCTCAAGGAGAAAGGGCCCAACCCCATGCGCGAGGTTTGGGCGATCTAGCGGGATGGTGCGGAGGCGCAACGTATGAGCGTGAAGGCGGTGGTGGAGGTCAAGGAAGGAGACGTGCTGGCCGCGTTGAGGCAGTTCCTGCGAGGGCTGCTGGAGGCGCAGGTCGTGGACGCACTGTTGGTCCCGCTGGAGCTACCTTCCGGTGACGCCGTTGTGCAGACGCTGGTCAAGGATCCTGAGAGACTGGAGAGGGCGAACCCCTTGGCACCTGTGATGCCGGTCAATTCTGCCAGCCTGGTGTCCAGGTTGACCCGCCGTGGCAATCGGGAGAAAGTGGGCGTGGTGCTCAGGTCCTGCGAGATGAGAGCGCTGATCGAGCTGGTGAAGCTCCAGCAGGCCAGTCTGGATAACCTGGTGACCCTGGGCATAGACTGCCTGGGCACCTATGAGGTGACTGAGTACGCGCAACTGAGGAGTGATGACGACGATGGTTCTGGCCCCTCGAGAGAACAACTGAAGGCAGCTAGTCAAGGGGAGATCCTGCCGGTGGAAGGCTACGAGTTCCGTGCTGCCTGCCAGATCTGTGAGTACCCGGTACCCGCCAACGTGGACATTGCCATAGGGATCATCGGTGTGGATACGGAGACCAAAATCTTGCTGGACATGGGGCCGGAGATAGGAAAAGAGGTACTGGAGAAGCTGGGCCTTGGGGAGGGCGAGGCTCCCGCCAGAGAAGAAACAGTCGCCAAGCTCGTCGCAGAGAGGGAGAAGGCCAGGGACGAGGCCTTCAGCAACTTCCGGGAGCGCGTCAACGACGTACCCAGCCTGGTGGCCCAGTTCTCCACGTGCATCTCGTGCCATAACTGCGCCCATGCCTGCCCTATCTGCTACTGCAAGGAGTGTATCTTCGAGACCGATACCTTCCGCCATCCCTCGGAGCGATACCTGATGTGGGCGGGCCGAAAGGGCGCGGCCAGGATGCCTAGCGATACGCTGCTCTTTCAGTTGACCAGGATGAACCACATGGTCACCTCGTGCGTGGGATGTGGCATGTGCGAGAGTGCCTGCCCCAGCGACCTGCCCCTGGCCCTGATCTTTCGCGCCGTAGGTGAGAAGGTGCAGCACTTGTTCGAGTACCTGCCGGGGCGCAGTCTGGAGGAAGAGCTGCCTGTGGCCACCTTCAAAGAGGACGAGTTCCCTGAGTACAAGTAGAGCGCACGTCGAGCCTCGCTGCCAAAGAGGGGTTCACCTATCTCGACTGGGTAGGATGTGGCGACGAGGCGAAGAGGGCGTGTCTCCTGAGTACAAGGTTTTCCTCAACCCCACGAAGTGCTCCCCATACGTAGTCCGCCAGGCCCACTGCCCCGTCTTGGTCGTCAAGTAGCTATCGTAGGTCTTGACTCACTTGGGTGCTCAGCGCGTGATTTCCAAGTATCGCTGAGACCTCTCCGCTGAGGTGCTTGCCTCTCAACGCTGCGTGCTTCCTGTATAAGAGGTAGCACAGCACTTCAGGAGTGCAGAACCCCGATACCGAAGGCTACCAAGAAACACTCTGTCATGCCCGTATCCCTTGTGAGTCTCGGGAAGACAGGCTGGGTGAGCCGGTTGTGGTTGCCATTCCAGAGCACTGCCGGCCAGGCGCCTGCACGCAGTGGTGCTGAGCACCGTCGAAGCCAACCTGAGCGGGGACATCTTGTCCGCAGGATCACGTCGCCCGGGCCAGATCCGCCAAGGCCGAGGCTGCCTTGGCCTCCGCGGATCGGTCACCCAATTGTCTGGCGATAGCCAAGGCTTTCCGCAGGTGAGTGGAGGCTGTCTCTATTGATTGGGGATCAGGTTGCGTGAGTTGGGATAGCCAGATGCGGGCGAGTTCTCGATGACCTTCTTGATGGCGTCTTCTTGACTGCTGGGCACGTACGAAACCTCCTTCGAAGGCTCAGCGCCGGTCTTGCCGCCCGACCTTGCCGCGAAATAGTGTCTCCGTGAAGAACCCGTAGTAGTCTGCACGATCCAGAATGAAGTCTGACGAGTCCGGCAAACACAGTCGCTGGTACTCCACCCACGCGGCGGCACCTACTTCTGGCCCCGCTCCCTCCCAGCGCATCTCGATAAGCGCGGCCAGGGCAGCCCGAAGCGCTTCGCTCAACGGGGCCTGGGCCTCCCCCACGAAGGTCTGAGCTTCGACTTCTGTGAGACCCGCATCACGAAACCATCCAAGCGCGCACAGCCAGTGGGATTCGGGGCGCATGTCTCTCGTGAAGGGGGCGATCCCTGCCCTGGTGGCGTTGAGGCCGGCCTCCAGGAGGGGATGTCCTGAAAGCAGTGCCTGAGAGGTATAGATCAAGATGCCGACCGTTCCCCCGGGCCTGACCACCCTGGCAAGTTCGCGGAGCAGTCGAACGGGTTGGTGAGCAGGGTATCCGGCGGCCGACGCGCTCCACAGCCAGTCGAAGGTTTCGTCTTCGAAGGGTAGGCTGTCGAGGTCACCCTCTCGAAAGGAGACGCGGTTCGTCAGCCCGGCTGCTTTCGTAAGGCGCTCCGCGTGTGCCAGGAACTCCGGCCTCACGTCAAGGCCGGTCACGTGCCCGGAAGGTCCAACTGCCTCTGCAAGGAGGGGAATCTGGAGACCAATTCCACACCCCACATCCAGGCCGCTGCTACTCTCGGGCAGCTCCAGGGCGGCGATGGCTGCCTTGAGCACCGGTCTTCTGAGTGGATCGGTGACCCGCAGCTTCGTCGCGTAGTCGGCTACGTCAGTCATGCTCGACCCTCTCGATCTTGAAGATCACCGGCCTGGACCAGTCGGTGCATCCGGCGATGGCGGTGCCGGGCTGCTTGAGTCCGGGCATGTCGCCCCCGCTGGCGATCCTCAGGATGTCGTGTCGAATGTCCGCCCAGGCCCAGGCGCAGAACCCCTCTGGCACCGTAGCCATCTCCTCGTAGCCCTCGAGCACGAATTGCTGGCCCTCTGAGAACAACTCGCAGGGGCCGATCTCCTTGTACTCTTCGGACAGATGCTCGTCGATCAAGTCACGGTTGAGCGTCCGCTGAAGGACGGTGATCCTACATTTGGGTGTCGCCATGGACATCTGTGGCCTCCCTTCCCTCGCGCTTGGTGGGGCGTTTCGCCGTCGAGGACTTCGCTCACAGCCTGACTGTGAAAGTGCACCGTTGCGCGCCCCGCTTCACCGACTCCAGCAGCTCTACGTCCACTGGTGTCCCCGTTACAGCCTCGAACATCTCCTTGAGCCAGCCGCGGGAGCAGAGGCAGTAGGTGTCCGGGAGCTGCGCGGGGCCTTTGGCCACCAGGTGGCAGAAGCACTTGGGGTAGACGACCTGGACGATGTCCCCATCTCTCCGTACGTTGCCCTTGCCGATCCACTTCTCCATGGTGGACACCAGCTTGTCCACGTCACCCTCACACTCCTTGGCTGAGTCGATGGGAGCCGCGCGGGCGCAGGCCCGGCCGCAGGACTCCATGAGCATCGTTCTGCTTGCCTCGTCGAGCTGCGCCTCCATGGCTTCCATGAGGTTGGTTACCCATCTCTCGGTGAACTCCTTCTGTGCCACTGTGTGTTCCTCCTCAGCCGAGTGGCCATGGTGATCTGCGCCAGTCGCCAGCCAGGTACGCCCATTCCCAGAACCAGTAGACGAGTCCTTTCCACCTCCCCCACCTTTCGAAGGCGGCCTCGACCTCGATGCTGCGCACTGGCTCACCGCTGTGCCATTCGTGGGAGACGACCTTGCGCGCCCAGCTATCTACAGGGATGAAGTCGTAGCGCCCCAGCATGATCAGTAGATTGGCCGCCGAGTAGGCTCCAACTCCGTCGATGTCCAGGAGACGAGCGCGGAGTTGCTGGGTTGGCTCATCCGCTGCCTGCAAGCCTTCCAAGTCCAGATCACCGGACGCCACGCCACGCGCCAGCTCCAGAACGTAGGGCGCACGGTAGCCAAGCCGACCAATCGAGCGCAGCGTGTGGACGTCTAGGGCTGCCAGTTGACTGGCGGTCGGGAATGCTCGGCGGGAACGGTCGAGGGGCAGCGGAGCGCCGAACTGCGAGACCAGTGCCTCGACCATACGAATGGTGCCCGCCCAACTGGTGTTGGTGGTCAGGATGGTGTTGACCACGTCCTCGAACAGGGTGGGAGACCTAAGGATGCGACCTTGGGCTCGTGCTTCCACCTGAGCCAGTTTGGGCTCGTCGCGCGCCAGGGCATAGAAGGCAGATAGGTCCTGGTCGAGCCCCAGCATCCAGGTGACCTTACGTCTTGCCTCTTCCTCCTCGCTGCAGCCCGGATCGCCGGAGACGTCGACCTTCACGCCATCGCTCGCTTCCCGGATCACCAGCTCGACCACCCGTCGCGAAGAGAGACGCTCGATGCGTGTCAGTTGGCCAGAGTCCTCGTCCCACGAGAAGGGAGCGAGGCGCACCCAGCCGTGCGATCTGACCACGGCCGACAAGGAGAATGGAGGAAAAGCGGGTAGTGTAAGCGTCATGGCCACGAATCGAGGTGGAATGCGGTGGGCCGTCCTGGCCCGGCGCTACTCCGGTCGGTGCTGTCCCTGACCCGGCGCAAGCTACCCAGCACGGTCCTGTTCCTCCACCATGGCTTGTAGCCGTGCCGAGTGGAGGTGGCAGATAGCCACCGCTATGGCGTCGGCGGCATCGTCAGGCTCGGGGATGAAGTCCAGGCCCAGGAGGATCTGCACGAGTTTCTGGACCTGCTCCTTGCTGGCTCTGCCATAGCCCGACACCGATTGCTTCACCTCGAGGGGTGTATACTCGTGGAGGGGCAGACCGGCGTCGGCGATGGCCAACAGGGCGACGCCTCGCGCCTGGCCTACGGCCAGGGCGGTGCGTACGTTCTTGCTGAAGAAGAGCTTCTCCACAGCAACGGCGTCGGGGCCATGTCGCGCTATGATCTGGCCCAGCTCGTGGTAGATGACCTGGAGTCGCTCGGGCTGTGGCGCGGCTTGAGCAGTGGTCACCGTTCCGTAGTCCAGAAGGGCGAGGGAGTCGCCATCTCGCTGCACGATGCCCCATCCGGTTATCGCCGTTCCGGGATCAATGCCCAGGACCAACATACGATCTCTTCAGCGTATCACGCCTGCATCTCTTCGTACTTGACGACTAACTCCGGGGTCAGGAACAGGTTGGTGTAGATCTGCTGCACGTCTTCCAGTTCTTCCAGCGCCTCGATGATGCGCATGACCTTGAAGGTGTCTGCCTCGTCGAGCTCCGTCATGGCCTTGGGGATCATGGTCAGTTCGGCTGCCTCGAGCTCCAGACCCAGGGCTTCCAGGGCTTCCTTCACCCGCTGGAGGTCCTGGACCCGCATGTAGACCTCTAGGGTGCTCTCGTCGACATTGACGTCCACAGCCCCCTGGTCAATGGTCATTAGAGCCACCTCCTCAGGGTCCAAATCACCTGCCTCTGCGCTGATGAACCCTTGCTGTTCGAAGAGATAGCTCACGGCGCCCGTCTCGGCCAGTTTTCCGCCATACCGCGTCAGGATGCGGCGGATATCGGCCACTGCACGGTTGCGATTGTCAGTCAATGTAGCGACCAGGACCGCTATGCCGTTGGGGGCGTACCCTTCGTAGAGCACCTCGTCGAGGGACTCGCCTTTCAGCTCGCCCGTGCCCCGCTTGATGGCTCGCTCAATGTTGTCCTTGGGCATGTTGGCCTGTTTGGCCTTGTCCATCACGAGGCGCAAGCGGAAGTTGGAGTCGGGATCGCCACCCCCCTCTCGAGCAGCTATGGCCAGCTCGCGGGCGATTCTGGTGAATACCTGGCCTCTCTTGCTGTCGGCGGCTCCCTTCTTTCGCTTTATGGTTTTCCATTTGGAGTGTCCGGACATATAGCTACCCCCTTGGCTCAAGGTCGGAAAAGAGCAAACGTAGCTGGCGGGCGGTCTGCACGGCCTGGCCCTGCCAGTGGTTGTTGGCGAAGACGAAGGTATTCTCGGCGTTCTCCTCCAGCTTCCGCAGTTTCGGCACCCATTCCTCCAATTCCTGGTCGCTGTAAGAATAGTCGTACCGTTCCCAGGCTTCGTCGTGCTGCCACCACTTCTTGGCATTACGCCCATGGAAGCGAACGTAGGCCGTCGCGCTCGTAGCCTCGGCTACGGGAGGGATAAGGCCCTTGAGACGGGGTTGGTCGACACAACAGAAGCCTAAGTCGTTTTCCCGTAGAAAGCAAAAAGTCTCTTGGCGAATCCATTCACGGTTGCGGAACTCGATCACCAAGGGCAGAGCACCGAACTGCTGCCGCATGAAACGGAGGTATTCGAGGTTGTCATCATCGTGGCGGAAGGACCATGGGAACTGGGCCAGCAAACAGCCGAGTTTGCCGCTTTCGATGAGCGGATCCAGGGAATCCATGAATTTTGCGAACAATTCTCCATCCCGTATCCTCTTGTGAGTCATGTCCTGGTGCGCCTTGAGCGTGAACAGGAAGCCTTCCGGCGTCTTGTCCGCGAGCCGCTGTAGCGTGGACCTGCTGGGCAAACGGTAGTAGGAGAAGTTGAGCTCGGTCACGTTGAAGTCCCGAGCATAGAACAACAACCATTCACCACGTGGCATGCCCTCGGGGTAGTAGGGCCCTACCCAATCCTTGTAGCTGAAGCCGCTCGTCCCGAAGTAGATCATGTCTCACCCGAGCCGGTGGAGAACTGAGCCCCCCACTGTGCTCGCAGGCTTCTCCGCGACAGACGCCCTGGCCAGCGGCCGCTCCCTACTGCTTGTAACGATACAGGATGCGACCTCTCGTCGGGTCGTACGGTGACAACTCGACGAGCACCCGGTCCCCGAGAAGGATGCGGATGTAGTACTTCCTCATCTTCCCGGAGATGTGGGCCAGTACCTCTGGCCCGCTGTCCAACTGGACCCGAAACATGGCGTTTGGCAAAGCCTTGACCACCACGCCCTCGGCCTGGATCCCCTTGGTCTTCTTGACTCTCTCCTCCGTCTCTCTCCTGGCCATACAGTCTCCTTCTATTCTGATTCGAAATCCCAGTCTTGCTCATCCATGTGTTCATCCTCCTCTAGGATAAGGACCTCTCGCCAACGCCCTCCTGCCTCCGGTGGGCCGACGATTCCTTCCTCCTCCAGTTGATCCATGAGTCTTGCCGCCCGGGGGTAACCGATTCGCAGTCGCCTTTGCAGCAGAGAGGTCGAGGCGTGCTCCTGCTCTCGCAGCAGCTCGATGGCATCGTCCAGTAGCTCGTCGCGCTCTTCCTCAGCGTCGATGGCCTCGATGCTCCCCCACGGGGCCTTCGTCTCCTGCACGAAGGGGATGGTCTGCTTCCAGAATTGGACCACCCTCTCTATCTCTTGATCGGATACGAAGCACCCTTGAAGCCGCACCAGCTTGGACGAATCGGAAGCCATGTAGAGCATGTCTCCTTGTCCCAGCAAGGTCTCTGCCCCCGCTGCGTCCAGCACGACCCTGGAATCGACCTGGGAGGTGACCGCGAAGGAGATGCGGGCGGGGAAGTTGGCCTTGATGAGCCCGGTGACTACGTCCACCGAGGGCCGCTGAGTGGCGATGACCAGGTGTATCCCCGTCGCCCGCGACATCTGAGCGAGGCGGCAAATGACACGTTCTACATCGTCGGGGGCCATCATCATCAGATCGGCCAACTCGTCTATGGCGACTATGACATAGGGCAGCGGCTTCTCGCCCAGTGGCAGCTTGTCGTTGTTGTAGTCCTCGATGTTGCGGGCCGCAGCCCCCGATAGTATGGAGTATCGCCTGTCCATCTCCGCCATGGCCCACCTGAGAGCAGGCAGCACCCTCTTCATGTCGGTCACCACCGGCGCCACCAAGTGCGGGAGGCCGTTGTAGTTAATCAGTTCCACAGTCTTGGGATCGATCATCAGCAGCTTCAGCCGCTGAGGCGAGTTGTTGAACAGGAGGCAAGTGATGATGGAGTTGATGCACACACTCTTGCCGGAGCCGGTAGCTCCAGCGATCAAGAGATGGGGCATCGTCTCCAGGGTCGCCACCACCGGTTGTCCCGACACGTCCTGACCGAGCGCTAGCTTGAGGGGGGATTGTATGTGCTGGAACAGCTCGGATTGCATCACTGCGCGAAGGGCGACCAGTGAGATTCGGTCGTTGGGTACCTCGATGCCCACCACGGACCGGCCTGGCACCGGTGCCTCGATGCGAATGGGAGCGGCAGCCAGGGCGAGAGCAAGGTCCTTGGACAGGGAGCTTATCTTCCTGACCCTTACCTTCCTGGACACCATCTCGCCGTCAGTGCCCTTCCGCTCCATGTATCCGGGCTCGACGCCGAACTGAGTGACGGTGGGGCCCTGGTTGACCTCCACCACCTTGGCGGGGACGCCGAAGCTATCCAGCGTATCCTCGATGATCTTCAGCTTGCGACGTGCTTCCGCCTCGCTCAATGCCTCCAGGGGGACCTCCTCCAGGAGATCGAGCGACGGCAGTGGGCCTTCCTCGGCTCTCCATCGTGCGGGCGCCGGTTTCAGCACGGCCGCCGACTCGGAGGCCACCGCGCGTTGAGCGTTCCCTAACTCAGGAGTCAACGAGGCCGGAGCCACTTGTGGTGGATACTCCTCCGAGGGCTCGAACCCGTTTTCCGCTGTCTCCAGATAGGGTGTGACGTGGTCTTGGTACACCGACGCCGCTCTGTGCCTCAAGGCGGCGGATGTGGAACGGAGCTGCGAGGGGGTCAAACGGGCGCACAGGATCAGCCCTGCCAGGCACAGGAGCAGCAGGACCATGAATGCGCCGATGTCTCCCAGCGATTCGTAAAGCGCGGTGCTGATGGCCCACCCGATGTAGCCACCGCCCCTACCCTCCTGTGCTACCATGAGGGGGTCTGGGTAGAAGAAGTGAAGCAGGCCCAGCAAGCCCACAAGAAGCAGGACCGCTCCCGCAACTCTGAGGCGTGAGATCGTCAGCAGAAACTCCAGGTTGCGCAGAAGTAGGATCACGCCCAGGCTGATCATAGCTAGGGCAGCCAGAGACGCGCCCCAACCAAACGCCCAACGCAGCAGCATGGACCAGCCGTCGACGAGCACCCCCTTGGCCTGATCGACCGACAGGAGGTTCAACAACGTGATCCCTCCGACAGCCATCAACAGGAGTCCGACTATCTCCTCCCGCAAGCGGGGCTCGAGGCTGATAGAGAACCGTTTCCAGAACGGAGTCTTCTTGGCTTTGGAAGCCTTACGTGCCATCAATACGTATCCCAGGAAAGCTGCCTAGTTGATGTAACAGTGCCGCTCAAGGACACCTTTGCCGCACCAGTGCTGCAAAAAGGCGTCCAAACTGTGAGGGGAAGCGCTCTCTGTGGTGGCCGAGACAGCTACGGACACGTTATTATATGCAAGCTAGAAGCGTTTGTCAAGAGTAGTAGCTCAGGCAGAGAACACCGTCTCCTTCGACGGCTATCCATTCGGTGCCGCTCGCACAACACAGGGCGGTAACTGGTAGTCCCCGGCCGATCTCGGTGCTGGTGACCACCACGTCGGAGCCCGCGCCGTCATCGAGGTCAACGATAGCCAGGCCCTGGTCCGTGCCCAGCAACAGGCTCTGTACCCCGACGGCCAGATCCGTGACCAGCATGGCAGCCACTGGTATCTCCTCCGTCTCGTACGTCGTCCTGTCCACTACAGTGATACCATCTCTCCTGGCTACCCAGAGCTTCGGCGCGCCGCCCCGTGGGTACAACTGCATCCTCTGCACCCAGGCACCTACTCCGAGCCTCTCGAAAGTCTCGGCTTGCTTGTCGAAGACGGAGACTACTGCATGCTCATGATTGGCTCCACACCACAACAGGTCGCCATCGCCCAGCAGGCAGTCTATCTGCTGGGGTTCTGGGCTGCCCCGGCAGACGACGGACATACGCGTCCTCGTGTCCAGCACCACGAGGCCTGCGTCGGTTCCCAGCCATACTAGTTGCTCGTCAGGAACAATGTCGTAGACTGCGCGAGCCTTCAATCCGTTCTCCTCGGTGAAGTGTGTCCACTGCTCCGTTTCTCTGTCGAAGCGGCTCAGGCCTTGATCGGTGCCGAGCCAGGCAGCGTCTTCTGTAAGCACTATACACTCGACCTTATTGCTGATGAGTCCTTCTTCCCGCGTGTAGGTCTGGAAGCGTCGAACGTTGAGAATCACTCTGGTGACCCCCAGGTCAGATCCGTAGGCGAACCAGGCCTCCCTCTGGTCTGCCGCCAGGGACCGAATGGTATCGCTGGCCAGTCCGTTGGCCACAGTGTAGATACGGGCGATAGGCTCCCGCGTTATCATCGGGCCAGCCACGTGACCACCGGCAATACGGTTCGCTTCGCGTGCGCATTCGGCCGCTTCGTCTTCCCTTCCCAGTTTGGTGAGACACGATGCCTTGTCTGTCCAGGCCTGGACGTTCAGGGGGTCGATGCCCAGCGCCGCGTCGAGACACTCAATGGCCTCCTCGTAGCTCTCCAGTCCTGAGAAGGACGTAGCTTTGAGCATCCAGGCCTCGACGTTGCCTGGCTCCGCTTGCAGCACCCAATCGAAGCATTCGACGGCGCTGTCGAAGAAGCCGGAGCCTATCATGGCTAGGCCGTCTTCGTACCATTGAGACGTCGTTCTTGGCGGCATCTCGCCCTCTGCAAAAAAGGGCCAACCTCCCAAGCGGTCAGCCCATTAGCCGTGCTCTGGAGCCACCCATCGGACTTGAACCGATGACCTAGCGCTTACGAGGCGCTTGCTCTACCAACTGAGCTAGGGTGGCTCACATGGGCCGTGCTGGACTCGAACCAGCGACACCCTGCTTAAAAGGCAGGTGCTCTAACCAGGCTGAGCTAACGGCCCATCAGGGGCCAAACCCCCTTAGCGCAAGTATAGCACAAGGCAGGGAGGATTTCAACTTTGTGCACCATTCGTCGGGAACATGGTCAACATCTCGAGGCGCCCTTCTCGGTTGGAGATGCGCTGTCTGGCTTGGCAAGGCTCCGGCCAACGTGGGGTGCCTAGCCTCTCGTGGCGGACTGTAGCCGCAAGGCGTGCCGTGCGGGTACGGCGTCGCCTGTCCCTCACCAACAGGCCGCCGCGTGTGGTACAATAGCCCCGAAGACACACTGGGCGTTGGGAGGTGCCATGGTGTTGGGTTCGGATGTTCGTCGGGTCCCGATTGCCTTTCTTCACACCCCCATCGTGGAGATGAAACGTCTCTCCGAGGAACTGGGAGGCCCCCGAATCCTCGTCAAGCGGGACGATCAGACGGGGCTGGCCACGGGGGGCAACAAGGCGCGGAAGCTGGAGTTCCTGATCGCCGATGCACTGGATCGAGGTGCGGATACCGTGCTTACGGTGGGTGGGCCGCAATCCAACCACGCCCGCCAGACAGCGGCGGCAGCCACTATGTACGGGCTTCGCTCGGTGCTCGTTCTGAGCGGCTCTCCAGGTAGGAGGGAAACGCCCGGCGTGGACTCGTGACCTCTCCCATCCCGGGAGAGCCTTCTCTCGTTGACTTTTGAGGGTGGAGTTCGTACAATCAAGCCAACTCCAGCGGAGGCGATACTCGAATGGCGAAGAAACTGATGTTGATAGACGGCCATGCGCTGGCCTATCGTGCGTTCTTCGCTCTGCCAGTTGATGCCTTCTCCACGTCCAAAGGCGAACTGACCAACGCCATCTATGGTTTCTCCATGATGCTGCTGCATGCCCTCCAGACAGAGAAGCCCGACTACATCGCTGTGACCTTCGATGCCCCTGCTGCCACCTTTCGCCACGAGGAGTTCGAGGAGTACAAGGCCCACCGTCCGCCGATGCAGCAGGAGATGCGGGGCCAGATGGACCGCATCCGCGAGGTGGTCCAGTCCTTGAACATGCCCGCTTTTGAGGTTCCGGGCTACGAGGCAGACGATCTGATAGGATCGCTGGCCAAGCAGGCCGCCGACCAGAAGGTGGAGACGGTCATCGTCACCGGCGACAATGACACGCTGCAGCTCGTGTCGCCGTTGGTGAGAGTGATGACGCCAGGGGGCTATAGTCAAAGGTTCTCCGATGCCAGACTATACGACGAGGAGGCCGTCAGGGAGAAGTACGGCATCGATCCCGCCTTTGTGGCGGACTACAAGGGGCTGGTGGGTGACAAGTCGGACAACATACCTGGCGTCTCCGGAGTAGGGGACAAGACGGCCCGGCGGCTCATCCAGCGGTACGGCAGCATCGAGCAGATCTACGATCATCTGGATAAGATAGGGTCTACCCGCGCCAGGAAGGCCCTGGCCGGGCAAGAAGAGCAGGCACTTCTGAGCAAGCATCTGGCCACCATCGTCACTGAGGTACCCATCACTCTCGACCTGGATAAGTGCAGAACCACTGACTACGATCGCAAGAAGGTGACGGACCTCTTCCGGGAGTTGGAGTTCAGGAGCCTCGTGCAAAGGCTCCCAGCGAGTGATCGCGGGCGGGCGGCCACCCAGATGACGTTCTTCGCTCAGGAGTCGCGGCCGGGCGAGGTCTCGGTGGCCGTGAGCAGCGAAGAACAGTTGACTTCACTGGTCTCTGAACTCTCTCAAGCGTCGCGGATCGCCCTCGACGTGGAAACGACCAGTACCGACGCGATGAAGGCGGATCTGGTGGGTCTGTCCTTTGCTGCGGAGCCCGGGCGGGGCTTCTACGTGCCCGTGGGACATCTGCTCACTCGGGGCACAGGAGGCCAGTTGGACCTCGAACTGGTCGCAGAGCGCTTGCGTCCAGTGCTCGAGGATTCAAAGGTCAGCAAGGTCGCTCACAACGGGAAATACGACCTTACCGTGTTGGCTCGCCACGGGATGGCTGTGCGGGGCCTGGACTTTGACACCATGATCGCAGCCTATCTCCTCGAGCCGTGGCGGCGGGGCCTTGGATTGAAGGAGCTGGCCTGGAACAAGCTGGGTCTGGAGATGACGCCCATCACCGAATTGATCGGGAAGGGACGCAACCAGATCACGATGGCTCAGGTCTCCATCGCTGATGTCGCCGCGTATGCGGCCGCCGATGCCGACGCCACTCTGCGTCTCCTCGCGGTTCTGGAGGAGGAGTTGCGGGAGCGGGAGCAGTGGGACCTGTTCCGCGATTTGGAGATGCCGCTGGTGCGGGTCCTCATGGACATGGAGACGACCGGTGTGGCGCTGGACACGGAGCAACTGAAGCAGATCTCCACGGTCATGTACCAGCGCGTAGTGGAGTTGGAGCAACAGATCCAGCATCTGGCCGGCCACCCCTTCAACGTGAGCTCCACTCAGCAACTGGGAGAGGTCCTGTTCGAGGAGCTGGCTCTGCCGGGCAAGGCGAGGACCAAGACGGGGTTCTCGACGAGAGCAAGTGTCCTGGAGGAACTGAAGGATCAACATCCCATCGTCGGCCTGATCCTGGAGCACCGGCAACTGACTAAGCTCAAGTCCACGTACGTGGATGCACTTCCACTCCTGGTGAATCGGGAGACGGGCAGAGTACACACGTCGTACAACCAGACCGGCACCGTAACGGGGCGTATCTCTTCCAGCGATCCCAATCTACAGAATATCCCTGTGCGCACCGAGCTGGGTCGCCACGTGCGCTCGGCGTTCGTCGCCGAGGAGGGCCGGCTGCTTCTGGGGGCCGACTACTCCCAGGTGGAGTTGCGCATCCTGGCGCACATCTCACAGGACCAGAACTTGCTCGCGGCCTTCGCCCGTGGCGAGGACATCCATTCCAGCACGGCGGCTACGGTCTTTGAGGTGCCGTTGTCTGAGGTCACATCCTCGATGCGTCGCATCGCCAAGAGCATCAATTTCGGCATCATCTATGGCATGGGTGAGTATGGTCTGGCGCAGAGGACGGATCTCTCCGTCGAAGAGGCTCGGAAGTTCATCGCCAGCTACTTCACGCGGTACGGGAAGGTAGGCGAGTACATAGAGAACACCAAGAGAGAGGCGCGCGAGAACGGGTGCGTGTCGACCATCCTGGGGCGGCGTCGCTACTTCCCGGAGTTGCAGACCACCAGCCGCGCCCATGCAGGGGTGAAGCGAGCCGCTGAACGCGAGGCGATCAATATGCCCATTCAAGGCTCCGCCGCAGATATCCTCAAGATTGCCATGGTGCGCCTGGACCGGGCGCTCGAGGCAGAGGGTCTCGCGGCCCGGATGATCCTCCAGGTACACGACGAACTGGTCCTCGAGGTGCCACACGGGGAGCTGGAACGCGTAGGACGGCTGGTGCGCTCGGTGATGGAGGGCGCGTGGGAGCTGGATGCCCCCTTGAAGGTGGATGTCAAGGTGGGCAGAAACTGGGAACAGATGGAGGCTTACCAGGTCTAGATATGGTGATGCAACCATCGAGTGAGATAGAGGCGCTGGTTCGGGACGCCATTCTGTCGGCGCAACAGGCCGGTGAGTTGCCGGCCTTCGATGTGCCACCACTGGTGGTGGAGCGACCTCAGCGGGAGGAACACGGGGACTACGCAGCTGCGGCCGGCTTACAGTTGGCCGGCGCGGCGAGGATGCCGCCCATGCGCATAGCGGAGGCCATCGCCTCTCGTATCCGCAAGGCGGACTTCCTATCCAAGGTGGAGGTGGCACCGCCCGGTTTCGTCAACTTCACCCTTGATGACGGCTGGCTGGCCGGGCAGGTTGGCGAGATACTATCCGCGGGGCAGAGCTACGGGGATGTGCCTTTGGGGCAGGGAGAGCGAGTGCAGGTCGAGTACGTCAGTGCAAACCCCACAGGCCCGCTTCACGTCGGATCGGGGAGGAATGCAGTCATCGGGGACAGCCTGGCGAACGTCTTGGAGGCCTCTGGCTACGAGGTTCAGCGCGAGTTCTACGTCAACGATGCTGGCAGCCAGATCAAGGTCTTCGCGGGAACACTGTACGCCCGCTACGCTCAGGCACTGGGTCGAGACGAGCCTCTACCCGAAGGCGGTTACCCTGGCGCCTATCTGATGGAGCTTGCGGATGAGATCGCCCGTCAGGAAGGGAGCAGGTTCCTGGACATGCCTCGAGAAGAGGCGCTCGATGCCCTCTGCGACGTGGGTCTGGAGAGGATGCGTGTTAGCATCAAGGACGACCTGGCTTTGATGGGCATCACTCACGATCGGTGGTTCTCCGAGCGAAGCCTCTACGAAGATGGACTCTTCGACAGAATCAAGGCCTTGCTGGAGGAGAAAGGGTACGTAGCTGAACGAGACGGAGCTGTATGGTTTACTTCGAGCGACCTGGGCGACGACAAGGACAACGTTCTTATCCGCTCCGATGGTGAGCCTGGCTATTTAGCCTCTGATATCGCGTACCATTACGACAAGTTCGTCGTGCGCGGCTTTCAGAAAGTCATTGACGTGTGGGGTGCCGACCACCAGGGCCACGTGCCCCGGATGAAGGCGGCGATGAGGGCGATCGATGTGGATCCCGACAACCTGGTGATCCTCATCTATCAGTTGGTGACTCTGAGGCGGGGTGGGGAGATCGTGAGGTTGTCCAAGCGAACGGGAGACATCATCACTCTGCGAGAGGTGCTGGAGGAGATCGGTCCCGATGCCGTGCGCTACTTTCTTCTGGCCCGCGCCGCCGACAGCCAGATGGATCTGGACCTGGACCTTGCGGTGGAGCAATCGAGCGAGAACCCGGTGTACTACGTGCAGTACGGCCACGCCCGTATCGCCAGCATACTGAGGTACGCCGAGTACATAGACTACAGCGACGGTGACCTCTCGCTGTTGAGTCACCCTGCGGAGCTGGCGCTCATCAGGCAGATGCTCCGTCTGCCGGAGATCGTGGAGAAGGCCGCGACCGGGCTCAGCCCTCACTATCTACCCTTCTACGCCCAGGAACTGGCGGGTGCGTTTCACCCCTTCTACAAACAGTGCCGCGTGGTTTCGTCGCTGCCTGAGGACATGCCTCTCAACAAGGCGCGGCTGAAGCTGGTGGCGGCGGCGAAGATCACCCTGTCTCGGGTGCTTGCTCTGATGGGCGTCGGTGCTCCCGAGGTCATGTAACAACCCTGTGCTCAGACAGCTCACCACATGGGACGGTTGACTTTGTCCCCTCTCCATCATATAATCTGGTGAAGGTGGGCGGGTAGCTCAGCTGGGAGAGCGCTTCCCTTACAAGGAAGAAGTCGCAGGTTCGAGTCCTGTCCCGCCCATTTGTGGTCTGTGAGGTGGTCTCGGGTGGCGGTATGGCAGTAGCAGAGGTACAAGATATCGTTCTATTGCTGGGCAAGGACGGTAAACGATTCCTTGTCCGCTTGAGCCCCGGCGAGGAGTTGCATACGCATCGGGGTTTGATCAAACATGATGACATCCTGGGCCAGCCCCTTGGTGCACAGTTGACGTCCCATCTTGGGTACCCGTTCTACCTTCTGCGGCCCTCCATCCATGACCTGATCATGAACGTCAAGCGCGAGAGCCAGATCATCTATCCCAAGGAGAGCGGATACGCCCTGCTGAAGATGAACCTGATGCCTGGCTCCACGGTCGTGGAGGCGGGCACCGGCAGCGGAGCGATGACCATAGCCCTGGTGCGGGGAGTGATGCCCTCGGGCAAAGTCTACTCCTACGACAGGCGAGAGGACATGATCGACCTAGCTAGGCGAAACCTGTCGAAACTAGGGTTCCAGGACTACGTGGAATTCAAGTGCCGAGGGCTGGCCGAGGGGTTCGACGAAACAGAGGCCGATGCTCTGTTCATGGACGTGCGGGAGCCTCAGCACTACGTCTCACAGGTGAGAGAGGCCCTGGCGCCAGGGGCTTTCTTCGGGGCCCTGGTGCCCACCACCAACCAGGTCTCTGCCCTGCTGGAACGGCTGGAGGCTGGGGGGTTCGTGGATCTGGAAGTGAGCGAGATCCTCGTCCGTCACTATAAGACCGTGCCCGAGCGGCTGCGGCCGGAGGACCGTATGGTCGCCCACACCGGGTATCTGGTGTTCGGCCGGCCGTTGGGTGAGAGTCAGCCGCTCAACGGATGATCGGATCGTGGGTGCGTTTCTGCTGAGCAGGTCGCTCTCTGGTTGAACGAAGAGGACGAGCATAGGCTCCTCTGTGATAGAGTGCAACGGGTCCCGGTCTTCTGCTGCCGCAGTCCACGCGAAGCCGATCTATGGGGCTTCGGCTTCTCGGCCAACGATGACGGAGGGTTATCATGTTCGGAAGGCGACGTTTTCGACCGTTGAGACCTCTTCGACAGCGACGGCCTATGCCGGGGAGGGGGCCGATTCCCGAGCCTCTCCGACGAGCGATGAGCCTGTTCGAGGAGGGTAAGTACGAAGAGGCAGGGCAGGCCTTCGAAAACCTGGCCCAGGGTGCCGAGGAGAGAGGCAAGCTTCTTCGGGCAGGCCACCTCAGTGCTCAGGCCGCGCGCTGTTATCTGAAGCTCGACGACGTCGATACCGCCTACGACAGAGGAAAAAAGGCGCTGGACCTGTTCAAACGCGCCGAGCGGCCCGCGGCGGCCAGACGGTTGGCGGAGAGGATGGTCAAGGCGCTCAAGGAGAAGGGCCGTCAGGCTGAGGCGGAAGCCCTGGAGCGGGAGTTGGAGCAGATGCCTGCGCCGGAGCGCCCGGGCGTGCGTCGTGGCGAGCTTCCAGGGAAATGCTCTCAGTGCGGCGGACCGGTCAGGGAAGCGGAGGTCACCTGGGTGGGCCCGTCCTCTGCGGAGTGCCCGTATTGCGGCTCGGTGATCAAGGCTGAGTAGTGTCTTGCCTTCGCTTTCCAGCCAGCGAATGATGACTGAAGCGGCGTACGTTGCCACGGTGCCCGCAGCGTGGGATCATGCTTCTCCAAGCGCCACTGAGTAGACACTCTTCAGCTTCTCCCGAAAGACCGTCGGCGAATAGAGTCTCACCGCTCGTTCGCGAAGTGCTGCTCCGCGCTCGGTGGCCAGTTCCCCATCCTCAAGCAGCGAGGCCACGGCCTTCGTCAGCGAGCAGTCGTCCACTGCTTCGGCATACGTCCCCCATTCCCCCAGATACTCGCGGCTCACCGGCGTGTCGAAGGCCACGGTGGGCAGTGCCATAGCCATGTAGTTGGACAACTTGCCGCTGCCCTCGGTGGCCGATACCTTGGGGGCCACGGCAACGTCGCCCAGTCGCAGGTAGCGGTGTGCTTCCAGGTAGTGGATCCTCCCGGTGAAGGTCACACGCTCAGCGACGCCCAGCTCTGCTGCCAGTGCCCGGTACTGTTCCACGTTAGGGTGCCCCATGATCAGGAAATGAACGTCGGGATGCGTGTCCGCCAGCTGCCTCGCTGCTTTGAGCAGCAGGCTGGTGCCCTGGTACTCGGCCAACAGACCGAGGTAGACCACAAGCCGGCTGTGTGGCGGAATGCCCAGGCTTCGCTTGAGGGTCAGCTTCTCTTCCTGGGAGCCTTCAGGGCAGAAAAGGTCGGTATCGACGGCGTCGGGAAGGACGTGTATTCTCTTCTGCGCACACGAGAACTCCTGGCGGAGAAGGCGTGCCGCGTGCTGGGAACTGACGATGATGTCTCTGGGCAGATGGTCTATGAGTTCCTCGAGCCTTCGCAGCGGACCGCGGAAGCGACTGGTTGGCGACAGAAACCGATGGTCTATCATCTCGCCCGTCAGACTGCCCTGGAAATCGAAGATCAGTGGGATGCGCCATAGGCGACTGAGGGGATGGCCTATCAGGGCACCTTCGTGCAGATGAGCATGGATGAGGTCCGGCTCGCGCCGCAAGGTGCAGACCAGAGAGGTGAAGGACAGAAGGGTGTCCAAGGCGATCTTGTGCAGAGATGATCCGACCTCGTACTGCTGGCGCCAGGGGATGCGGGGTGTGCGTACGATACGCAGCCCTTCGATGTCTTCACCGTTGTGATAGGTGCAGACGGTGACCTGGTGGCCCAGCGCTTGCAGCGCGAGGACTTCCACGAGGATTCGGACGTGACAGCCGTAGTCGGCGAAGAAGGAGGTGGGGGCCAGAATCAGGACGCTCAGCGTCCGATAAGTTGCAGCTTCCTCTTGCGTGATAGTCGCCGTATCGCAGCCTCCTGCCGTCTGGCCTCCGTAGCCGTAGCGTGCTCTTGCCGATAGACCAGAGTCACCGGCAGGCGGGCCCGGGTATACCTGCTGGCCTTTCCCGCTTGGTGAGTACGAAGCCTGCGCTCGAGGTCTGTGGTCCAACCTGCATATAGTGTGCCGTCCGCGCACAGCAGGACATACGTGTATGGCATGTCACTCGGGGCGTCGCCCCTGCTGATCCATCCTCTTCTTGAGGTCGCGGAACTGGTTCAGGCCGAGCATGGAGCCGAGAGACGTCATACTGCGGAGCTCCTCCATGGTCCTTCCCGCAGCTTCCTCATCGAGGGTTCCTCTGCCGTGCAGCCAGCGCGTGCGTGCATCCATCAACTCCCGAAACAGTCCTTCCCATTCCTCGGCGTCGGCCTCGGTGAGTTTCTGCTGGAGTACCCTGAGGTTATCGACAAAGACATCGATCCACTGTGAGAGGTTCTCCTTGTTGGCCAGGCAGATGCCCTGGTTGACCTCCGGGTCCGTGGAGAGGAACTCGGTCGCTCTCCGGAAGGTTTCTCCGGGCAACCTCCGCAAGTCTCTCCACGAGGGCGCCTGCGTAGTACTCATCAGCAGGGCAGCAGAGAGCATGATGGGTAGGTGCTCCACACCCGCTACCAGGCCATCGTGCTCGTGGAGGTCTAGGAAGAAAGGCTCCGCGCCGAGGGTGTGGACCATGCTGGTCACCAATTCGATGGCTGCAGGGTGGGCCTTGGCTGAGGGCACAATGCAGTACGTGGCGTCTTTGAACAAGTCCGCCGTAGCGGCATCGGCATCCCCGTCAGGCTGGCCGACCATGGGGTGGCCGCCCACGAAGTGCACTGTGTCGGGGAGCAACTCGTCGGCCCATGTCACAATCTTTCCCTTGATAGTTGATGTGTCGGTGACGACGCAATCAGGCGTCAGGTAGGGGCCTGTGGCCTCCAAGATGTCCCGGATTTCCGCCACCGGCGCGGTGATGATGACCATCTCCGCGTCCTCGATAGCAGAAATCAGGTTCCTCTCCCATTTCTCGACGGCGCCCACCTGTTGCGCCTTTCTGGAGAGAGCGCTGTCTTTGTCGTGGCCCACGATCTTGAAACCCGGCTGGGCCTGCCGCAGGGCCAGGCCCATGGATGACCCGATCAGACCGAGCCCAACTATACTGACTTTCGGTTCAGGCATTCAAACCTCCCAAGAAGATGTTGCGATCTAGTTGACTCTGTCAGCATCCTGCAAGGCGACCAGCAGGCCTCTCATTCTGTCTCCTACCTGGCTTTCGGGCTCGGGGTTTTCGTGGTGTGCGATCAGCCAGACTGCGTCTTTTCCGCACCCTGCCTGAGCAGCCAGGTCGGACCCCATCGCGGCGTGTTGCCGGTGTACGTACAGAGGATACAACCGGGTTCCAGGGTTGGCATCCATCGACTCCCACAGACGTGGAACGAGGGTCTTGGCCAGGACAGCCAAGACACGATGCCAGATGCGCACCGGTCCCAGGGTCTTGCCTACGTCGTGCAGCAGGGCGGCGCTCAGTAGGGACGGATCCCTGTGCCCAGCCACTTGGAGTGCGTGGAAGACAGCCTTACAGTGGTGCTGGTCTATGGAAGACATTCTGTTGAACAGGTCCAACTGGGGACGGTCGAGATAAGGGGCCAAGTCGTCGGTTCTCTCACGAGAAACATGCGCCCCCAAGGCCAAGGTGAACTGGCGCACACGGTAGAGGACCCCCACGGCCATCACACCCCCAGTATCAGGTGTCTGAGCAGCAGGTACGGCGGAGAGATGATGAAACTGAACAAGGGGATATATCGATCAAGTATGATGACGAGCAGAAGGATCATAGGACCATACCGTTCATAGCGAGCCAGGTTATAGGACCAGCGATAGGCCCAAGGGCGGCGGAGGCTACCCAGGATGCCCATCAGCACACCGTACCCGTCCAGGGGAGGGATCGGTAAGAGGTTGAAGATCGCCAGCCCGATATTGACCATGCCAACGTAGTACAGCAACATCAGCACCATGTCGGGGAGGGTCGCGCCCCCCAGTCTGAAGGGGATGGCCAGAATTGCGGCCGTCGTCAAGTTGGCGACAGGACCAGCCAGGGAGACGATGCCCATGCCGGTCAATGGACCATATCGGAGCCGGTACGGGTCAACCGGCACCGGCTTGCCCCATCCGATCCCGAATCCGGTGATCGCTGTCATGAGGATCATCAGGGTCCCCAGAGGGTCGAGGTGCACCAGGGGGTTCAGAGAGACCCGTCCCAGGTTTCTGGCAGTGGGATCTCCCAGCTTGGCCGCTACCCAGGCATGAAAGCATTCGTGCACGTCAATGGCTACTAGGACAGCCACGATAATGACCGCGAACCTGGCAAGATCAAATCCCAACATGGATCTCATAGACTCCTTGACTGGTGTAGTCTTCTAGA
>Ga0315539_1000750_pt1 | contig 24298 bp, 21 predicted proteins | sample SalMarSW160150MG_FD_203097 | JGI IMG/M metagenome (GOLD analysis project Ga0315539, IMG submission 203097) | Salt marsh sediment microbial communities from the Plum Island Ecosystem LTER, Massachusetts, United States - Salt Marsh Sediment SW1601-150 ... | reverse complement strand
TTAGATTTAAAGTTTTTAGAAGGCTAGAATAGTCTTGTGGATTTTTAATTTCAATAAACCTTGGATCTACAGAAAGATTATCAGAAGAAAGATTATACTCCTCAATAGCCAAATCTTCTAATATTCCTACAATTTTTGAAGCTTTCATAGGGGCACTTTTAAACATATGAATCAGGAGAACAAGGGTTATATAAACTTTTATATGTTTTTACCTATATGTTGAGAGAGTTAACTTTTTATGCCTTTATTTTTCGGAAAAATTATGGTAGTAATACTAATATTTCAATAATTATTAAGAAATTAACTAAATGTTACTAACAGTTAGTACTACACAATGAATATTTTATGTTATCACAATAAAGTTTATAAGGGACTTTGGAGTGAATATGATTACAGGAAGACCTAGTCTTCAGTTAAAAAATAAATTATAAAAAGAAAAAAGAAAAAAATGAACATGAAAAAACTTTTGGTTTTTTTCGTGATGCTTGTAAGCGTGTTTTTTCTGGCTAGCACTGTAAGCGCTGCTGAAATTGCAAATGATGTCACAGTTGAAGTTAATGGAATTAATGTTGATGAATATAATACTTCAATAGTTGTTGGAGAAACAATATTTGTTAGAGTTGAATTTGATTCCCTGGTCAATGTGCAGGATGTTACAGTAGAGGCAGAGCTTGAAGGTAACAGAAAGGATGTAGAAGCAGAAACATCTTTATTTGATGTTGAAGAAGAAAAAAGGTATCACAAAACACTTGTTCTTGAGATTCCTTTTGATCTTAGAGACTCGCTTAGCGGAGATGTGAATCTTCACATTGAAATAAGCGGAAGTGGTTACAAAACCACAGAAGACTATACTCTAAGGTTGCAGAGAGAATCATACAGTGTAGAGATTTTGTCTGTAGAAGTTCCTCAGAAAGTTAATGCTGGAGAACTTTTCCCAGTTGATATTGTTCTGAAGAACCTTGGTTACAACGATTTAGATGATGTTTTTGTAACTGCAAGAATTTCTGCTTTGGATGTTGAAAGAACAGCTTTCTTCGGAGACCTTGTTGCTCTTAGATGTGATGACGGCATAGAAGACCCTGAAGAGAACTGGGGTGTTAACATCACAAGAAAGTGCTTTGAAGATGAAAGAGATACTGTAACAGGAAGAATTTTCCTTCAAATGCCATATGATTCTGAGCCAGGTGTGTACGCACTTGAAGTAAAGGTAGAAAATGAAGATACTGTTTCAAGTAAGGCAGTCCAGCTTGTCACAAAAAACTCTTTCCCTGAAGGAAACTTTATCACATCCGACGGAAAGCTTCTTATTGTGAACCCTACAAATGAACTTGTGGTTTACAGGCTTGTTCCTCAATCTACAGATGATGTATCTGTAAGTATTTCTGAAACTCTTGTTTCAGTTCCTGCAGGATCAAGTAAGACTGTGATAGTAAATGCTGAGTCTGACGTTGCCGGGACACATACTTATTCTATAAGTATATTCGGCATGAACGGAAAGCTTGTTGAAACAGTTAGCTTTACAGAAACAGTTCAAGGAAGACCAATTACAAGCCCAATAATTGTCTTGACAATTGTTCTGGCAATAATCTTTATTGTATTGCTAGTTGTATTAGTTGTCTTGCTTGGAAAGAAACCAGAGAAAACTGAGGAATTCAGCGAAAGTTACTATTAGTTTTTATTTTTGTTTTTTATTTTTTTATTTAACTTTCGTTTTCATAATCAAAAAATAATAAGGAGAGAAAAATGGAAAATACTAAAGTGATTTCAAAAAAGGAAAATCTTGAAGAAAATACTAGCGAATATACTAAAAATATAAATAATGATAATTTTATTGCTCGTGAAAAAGCAATAGCGGGATTAGGAGAAATAGGGAGTAGGGAGGTTGCTTTGCCTTTAATATGGGCTTTAAAGAATGATGAATATGAAAGTCATCGCGCTTTAGCTGCTTTTGAATTAGGGAAGATTAAAGACAAAAGAGCAGTTCCTTATCTTGTTGAAGCACTTTATGATGATTTCTATGAAGTTAAAAGAAATTCTGCTGAAGCTTTAGGTATGCTTGGAGGTAGAAAAGTTAAAACAGAACTAAAAGATTTTATTAGAAGAAATGTTGGGTATCAAACCCAAGTTGCTAGAAAAAGTTTACAGAAAATTGCAATGAGGGAAATAAGAGACCAAACAAAAGAGAAAGCAGTACTTCTTGGATTAATTGGTGGAATGTTTTTAGGGTCAAATAAAGTATTTTCTAGCAATTCAGCAGACCTTACAGGTGATTCTAGACAAGTGCCTATTCAGTATTATAAGGTTTGTTTTGATGTAAATAAAGACAAATGGATAATTGGCAGTGTTCCATTTGGTAAACAAAAAGATAATAGCGCTTATATTTTAGGATGGACAGATGCTCAAAATGATATTAAGTTGCTACAAGGAAATATTGCAACTAAAAAAGGAAACCTTAATCTTGGATTACAAGCTACAAAAATGTGGCTAGATGAAGGGAGTATCCCATCTGACTTTACTGTAAGTATTGACCTAGATGAAAAGTATGGTGGCCTTGGTAGTTTAATAAATCTCAAAGATTTAGAAAAAACAAAAATAGGTGCAAGAGCAAACTTAAAAGATATTACAGCTTATTTTACAACTACATTACGAGAACTTGAACCAATGTTTGGTATAAGTTATAATGGAAAGGTAACTCTAGATTTAACATATCAACCAGAAGGTGAAACATATTTTGCGAGAGTTTCAAAAGGAATCAATACTAATTTTGGAACAGTAATCCCAGAATTAAGAGCAAAGTATAATGGTGATGGGCAGTCTTATGGAATTGGAATAGGATTTATTCCAAAATAAAAATAGAATCATGTTAATTAGATAAATAAAAAATAATTCTACTCGCCCTCAACAAACGGCACAAAGATAAATCCGGGTATTTCGCTTTTTGTGATAAATTTTTCTCCCTGTTTTTGAATTACCACAATATCTTGCTGGAATCTCGGGCCTTTCGGAGCCACAAGAATTCCTTTGTCCTTTAGCTGTTTTAACAAAGGTTTGGGAATATCACGAACTGCAGCACTCATGAGAATTCTATCAAAAGGTGCTTTTTCAGGAAAGCCATTAAATCCATTTCTGGCATGGACTTCTACATTTTTACAGCCTCCCAGCTCCAGAGATTCTTTTGATTTCTTAGCTAAATCCTTGACCACTTCCAAACCAAAAATCCTGCCTTTTTTTCCAATAATTTCTGAAATCAAAGCCAGAACATATCCTGAGCCAGAACCAACCTCAAGAATCTTTTGTCCTGGCTTTAAATCAAGTTCAGAAAGCATAACCGCAATTGTGTAAGGCTGTGAAATTGTCTGCCCATTTCCAATCGGAAGAGCAGTATCTTCGTATGCCTGCCCCTTAAATTCTTCAGGAACAAAATCCTCTCTTCTCACGTTAGAAAAAGCATTTATAATTTTCTTTGAAAAACCCATAGCTTTCAGTTTCTGAAAAAGCTGTTGTTTTTCCATAGCAAACTAAAGCTGGAGGAATTTAAATATTTTAGTAAAAGCTGCTGAAGATCAATCTAAACCCTCAGACTAATAATCTTGCTTATGCCGTCATGCATGCTTATGCCATAAAGATTTGTGGCTTTTGATATTATTTCGTCGTTGTGTGTGATAACTACATACTGGCCTTTTTGCATGTATTTGTTCAGTAGGCCTGCAAGCCGCTCTGAATTTCTCTTGTCAAGAGCTGCATCAATTTCATCAAGAAGGTAAAAATAATAAGGGCTATATTCCTGAATTGCAAAAATCAATGAGAGAGCCACAAGTGTTTGCTCACCTCCTGAAAGAGATTTTACATCAAAGTATTTTCCATGGCCTGTTTTGACTATTATCTGAACTCCTGAACCTGGTTCAAAAGGATCTTTCGGATTTTCAAGCTCTAGGAAAACATGCCCCTTGGCACTTAATTGTGAAAAATTCCTTGAGAAAAGCTCATTTAAGGTTTTAAGAGTTTTAAGGAAAGTCTTTTTTTTCTTTTTGTCAATCTCTTGAATTATTTTTAAAATTCCTTCTTTCTCTTTAGAGATTATCTCTGCTTTTTCTTTTATGGAATCGTATTCTTTTTTTATTGAATCATAAACTTCCAAAGAGCGGAGATTCACGCTTCCGATTCTGGAAAGGGTTTCCTGAACCCTAGCAAGCCTCTGAACAAGAGATTCTTTGCCTGCTTTTGTCCTAATTATCTTATCTTTAACACTTTCAAATTCAAGCATTTCAGTCTCAAAGTTCTCTGTTTCAGCATCAACTCTCGCTCTTTCTATTTTTAGCTCATTAATTTCATCCTCTATCATGCGAATTTTATGTTGCTGTTCTAAAACTTCGGATTCTTTTTTTCTTATCTGAGAATAAATAGAGTCTCTTTCTGAAATAAATTTCCTGAATTTTTGGCTGAGCAGTTCTTCCTGATGTCTTTTTTCTGCCAGTGATTTTTCATTTTCCCCTACAATTCTTTTAAGAGATTTTATCTCTTCTTTTACTTCAGCATCATCCCTAAAAGTCTGTTTCAGAGAAATTTTCAGCCTTTCAAGCTCTCTTTTCTTGAAATCAACCTCTGAACTTAAATTTTCCTTGGTTCTTAGAGAAACTTCCTGAATCTCAATTTTTAAAGTCTCATATTTCTTTTCTATATTTGAATTAGCTTCAATAGTCTTCTCAAGCCTTTCTCTTTTTTTAATTAAATTTACTAACTCTTTCTTAATTTCTTCGGATTTCTCATTAAGTTTTTTTATCTGTGATTTCTTTTCATTTATACTTTTTATTTTACTTATATCCGACTCTGTTCTGGATATCTTCTCGGTGAATTGCTCAACATCCTTAGTAAGTATCTCCTTTTTTTGATAAATTATTTTCAGTTCCCTGTCAGAATCCTCTACCTCTTTTTCAAGTTTTTTTATCTTTGGTAAAAATTCATCTTCAATTTCTTTGAAATGCTCAGGTGTTATCTTGCTTTTGCAGATAGGGCATATGTCAAGCTTTGAAACTTTTTCAAAAATTTTTTTATAATTTTCTATTTCTGACTCATTAACTGATGTAATTTTCTCAAGTTCAATCTCTCTTTTCAAAAGCCTGCCCAAAACCTCTTTCTTCTCGGCAGAAAGAGTTTTAAGCTTGTCAAGTCTTTGCTGGCTTGATTTCGTATCAAAAATTTCCAGTGAAATCGCTTCTGACTGCCTTACAAGAGAATCAGCTTCGTTGTTGTAGTTTTTAAGAGATAAATTCTTATCCAGGATTCTTTCTTTTAAAGATGAAAGGTCGGACTTAGCCATATAAAATTTTTTACGCTGTTCATCAAGTTTCTCAAGAAGCTTCTTTTTTTCCTCCACCTCCCTGGATTTCTTTTCATCTGTCAGGACTTCTCTGGTTTCTTTTTGCAATTCATTGATAGATTCTTCTGCTTCTTTAATTGATTCCTGAAGCTCTTGTTTTTGTTTTAATAAACCCGTGTGTTTGGATTCCTGATTTTCAAGCTTTACATTTATTCCTGAAAGCTCTGCCCTAAGATTAGCAATTTCCTGATTTAGTTTTTCCTGTTCAATTCCTGTGGAACTCTGGATTTGTGAATTAATTTTATCAGTTTTTGTCTTGAGATTTTTTATTTCTGTTTCGATATCTGCTAGGAATCTTTTTGTTTTTTCAAGTCCGGAATTTTTATCCTGTATATTTTTGTTAATTAATCCAGATTCTTTCTTTTTTTTATTAAGGTCATAAAAAATTATACTCGCTTTTAACCTTTGAACTTCTTCCTTCATTTTTTTATACTTCAGAGCCTGCTGCCTTTCTTTTTCAAGATTATTTAAATAAGAAGTTCTTTCCCTGAGAACTGAATTAACTGACTTAATTTTTTCTTCTGTTTTTTCCAGTTCTCTTCGTGATCTTTCCTTTTTTGATTCATAAACAGATATTCCTGAAACTTCTTCAATTACTTTCCTTCTTTCTTCTGACTGCATTCTTACAAAATTTTGGATTTCGCCCTGGAGAACGATGTTAAATCCCTGGGGATCTATCCCTGCCTGAGCCAGCAATGCCAGAACTTCCTGCCTGGTCTTTGTCTCATCATTTATTTTATAGACACTTTGTCCGCTCTTTCTCACAATCCTTTTTATTGAAATTTCTTTTTTTTCAGGGGAGAAAGTTTTATCAGAATTATCAAAAACCAGTTCAACACTTGCTTCTTTTGAGGGGGCTGCTGCTTTTGTTCCCATAAAAATTAAATTTCTGGCTTTTGCAACACGCATTGATTTAACACTGAGCCGACCCAAAACAAAACATATTGCGTCTGAAATATTTGACTTGCCGCTGCCATTAGGTCCAAGAATCACATTTATTCCAAGCATAAAAGGAACCTCTGTCTTCTTCGGGAAACTTTTGAAACCTTTCATTACCAGTTTTTTAATATACATAAAAAATGAAGCATAAAGAGATTTTTAAACTTTAATAATCAACCAAACAGCTTTTTCTGTTTAGACTTATGGTCTGCTTTTTTCCATGTGCTCCAGGTTTTTCTGAATATTCCCTTATTGCTGTGATTTTTTATATTTTTTTCAAGAAATCTTTTAGTTGCAGGGTCAGAGGTGTAGCCTGAACCCATATCTTTCCCATACTTTTTCTTTAAAATAGCCATCTGTCTTTCACGCTCGCTTTTTGCCAGGACAGAAGCAGCTCCAACAACCACATGATTCCTGTCTGCCTTGTGCTCACAAACTATTTCCAGATTTGAAAGATTTTCTATTTTTAGAATAACAAAATCTCTCCATCTTGTTCTGTTTGGAGAGGGGCAGTCCAAGATTACCCTTATCTTTTCTTTTCCGTCATTTATCTTATTAATTATTTCTGCAGCAGCTAATCCTTCCAACTCATTTAGTTTTAAGCCTTCGCCATTTTTCTTATCTATCTCTTTGGGATTTAAGACAACAATTTCAAAAGCTTTTGCTTTTTTCTTGATTATTCCCTCAAGAAACTCGCGTCTTTTTTGTGTTAGTTGTTTGCTGTCTCTCACACCAACTTTTTTAAAATCATTTATTGTTTCAGAATCAGTAAGACATCCTGCTAAAACCATCGGACCAATCACAGGACCACGACCTGCGTCATCAATTCCTAAAAGAAGAGTTTTGGAAGTTTTTGACTTTGTTTCCATTAACAAAAAAAACAAGGTTCATTTTTAAAGATTTGTTAATATTCAGTGAAAGTAGAATACAAAAGAAACCTTTATAAGCAAATTTCATTAGGTTTTATTGTTAAAATTATTAAAGCGTGACAGCGGGATGGAGGAGTCTGGAGTCCTCGCTGGGCCCATAACCCAGAGATCGTGCGGTTCAAATCCCACTCCCGCTATCTTTATTTTTAGGTTCTTTTTCAGGAGTTAAGAAACTTTTATAATATCTTAAATTTCTATAAATATAATCAACAAAGCCCAGTTCGCATAATGGTATTGCACCGGATTGCTAATCCGGACCCTTCGGGGTGCGCAGGTTCGATTCCTGCACTGGGCGTTTTTTTATTAAGATGCCAGAAATTTACCAACCTGCAGAAGACTCTTATCTAATGTCAAATCATCTTGAAAAAATCCTTCCAGCCTTGACGAGGAAAAATCCAGACATCAGTTTTCTTGAAATTGGTATTGGTTCTGGAATCCAGCTTGAAACAGCTCTAAAAGCAGGGGTTAAAAAAGAAAATATTTTTGGCACAGATATTAATGAGGAAGCTATTAAACATTGTAAAAGATTAGGTTTTAACCCTATAAAATCAGATTTATTTGAGGATATAAGTGGAAAATTTGATATAATTATTTTTAACCCGCCTTATCTCCCTTTTGATAAAAGAGAACCTGAAAGTTCCAGAACTGCAACAACTGGTGGAAAAAAAGGTAATAAAATAATTAAAAAATTTCTAAAACAGTCCAAAAAACATTTAAAAAAAGATGGAAAGATTTTTTTAATAACAAGTTCTTTGTCAGAGAAAATTGACTTTAATGGTCTTGGATACAAATCTAAGAAAATTATTAATAAAAAATTATTTTTTGAAATGTTAAATTTGTGGGGATTAAGGATATCTGATTAGTTCAAAATTTATTAAATTCATAAAAAGTAATTTCACCTTTTTATCTCGCTTGTTTTCTTTTTAGGAATGTAGAATTTGTCTAGAGTCTTAAGAAGTTCTTTTTTTTGCTCTGCCTTTCCCAAACCCTTCCAGTCAAGAAGAATAAAATCAACTTCCTCTTCGGTCTTATCTATTGCCTCTCTAATCATCTCTTCTGTAATTGGCGCTGCATACGACGGAATAACATATGAAATTGCAACATTGGAACTTAGCTGGATTTTATTAAAGTTAGGACAGTAATGCGGGCCCCCAATTGCAATAGCAACCTCATTGTAAGGATTTTCTACAAATCCTTCAATTGTTTCTGAAATTGTTTCTGCTATGACAAATGCAGCTCTTCTGTCTGTCCACTCATTTTCTGTTGAGCCAATTTCTATAAATATGCAGGGCTTGTCAATTAAAGGTCCGTGATGAGTCACTTCCATTGTAACCTTATAATTTTTTAAGTGATATTGTTCTGCATTTTTATTTAGTTTTCCGAACATCTGCTTTGCAAATAAAGCAGAACTTTTGCACACCTTTCCTGATTCACCTCCCAAATCTACAGAGCGCCAGTTTCCCGGAGCATGCACAGAAAGAGTTTTTTCCCTGCTTTCTGATTTATGTTTGGAGGCAAAAACAACAAAGTCATAAGAATTTATTTTCTCAGAGTCAAGATTTTCTGTATAAATTATTTCCTTATCAACCAAATAGAAATTAAAATCTCCAAACTGGCTAAGTTGGGTCGTAATGTTTATTCCTGCTTTATCTAACTTACTCGCAACTATTAAATATTTTTTGTACATGATTAGATAAAGGAAGGAGGAGCTGTTATATAAAATTTGTTATAAAAATTCTTAGTATCTCAATACAAATCTTGAACCGCATCTTGGGCACTTAGAGAGAAAGGAAAAAAATTCTTTCCATTTAGTCCTTTTCCACACATGCCCACATTTTAAACATTTCATTATTAGTTCTTAAAATAAAAGATTCTGTTTATATAAATATTTGTTTACAAAAAGTATTTTAACTGATTTTATTTAATCAATTCATGCAAGAACTATACAAATTTCCAATAGGCATTGTATTTTTAATATTAGGAATTCCTATTGGCAATCTTCTTGCGCGATGGACAGGAGAAGAACTAAAATCAGGGCAAAAATGGTTTAAGATAATTATTCTTTTTAGTTTGATTGGCTCTGTGATTAGCTTGATATTTAGAAATGATTTACTGCTCTTCACTTTTCTCTTTATGATGATAGTTACAAGCAGAAGTTTAAAAGAAAGAAAAAAGAAGCAGAAAAAGAAAATTTAGATAAAATTTGTTAAGTTGATATTTATTTCTTTTTTCTTTTTGTTTTCTTTTTTGCCATATTCCCGTGCCTCTTTTTGTGGGATAGATAAATTATTTTTATTTTTAAATATGTATTGTCTCTAAAAAAAGACTTCAGGAAACTTCTGGGATATCTTAATAAATGCTTGAATTTTAGTCTTTTTATGTTATACATAATTGGACTTGGTTTGAATGAGCAGGGGTATAGCAGCGAGGCTTATAAAACAATTTCCAGGGCAAAAAAAATTTATATTGAAAATTATACTGTTGATTTTCCGTATGAAATAAAGAAACTAGAGAATCAGTTTAAGGGGAAAAAATTCATTCAGGCTAATCGAGCTATTGTTGAAAAGAAAATGGACAAAATGCTTGATGAAGCAAAAAAAACAGATGTTGTTCTTCTTGTCTATGGCTCGCCATTAACAGCCACAACACACATAACCCTTATTCAGGAAGCTAAGAAAGAAAAAATTAAGGTCAGAGTTCTCCATAATGCTTCTATTCTCGACGCTGTTGGTGAAACAGGGATGCAGCTATATAAGTTTGGAAAAACTTCAAGCATGCCCAATTTTGAAGCAGATAGTTATATAGAGATTATTAAAAAAAATATAGGCATTAAAGCCCACAGCCTTATTTTAGTTGATATTGGAATGGAATTTAAAGATTCTCTAAAAAGACTTGAAAAGGATTCAAGAAAAAAAGGGATTAAGTTGGAGAAAATAATTGTATGTTCAAGACTTGGTAACGAAGATTCAAGAATTTATTATGGAAAAATTGAAGAGTTAAAGAATAAGAAAATCAAGGCGCCTTTTTGCATAATCCTCCCGGGAGAGCTTCATTTTACAGAAGAAGAATTTTTGAACAGCATATAAGAAAAATTAAGTAATAATTTAAAAATATAAAACTCTATCTAAAGTTTAAGATAAAATGTATGATTTTAAAAAAGTTGAGGAAGAAGTTAAGAAAGTTTGGAAGAAAAACAATTCTAAAATAAAAAAGTCAATTCAGGATAATCCAAAAAAGAGAATATTTTCTTTTTTAGAAGGACCCCCGACTGCAAATGCCCCTCCAGGATTGCACCATCTTGAAGTCAGGACATACAAAGACATAATAAACAAATTTAGATTTATGAGAGGATTTTCTGTTCCAAGAAAAGGAGGGTGGGATTGTCACGGCCTTCCTGTAGAAGTTCAAGTTGAAAAAGAACTCGGACTCGGATCAAAAAAAGATGTGATTAAATATGGAACTGACAAATTTATCAAAAAAGCAAGAGACAGTGTTTTTTCGCATATAAAAGAGTGGGAAAAATCAACGAAAGAACTCGGGTACTGGATTGATCTGGAAAACCCTTATATAACTCTTGATAACAAATATATTGAAAGTGTTTGGTGGAGCCTTAGGGAATTGTATAAAAAAGGATTTTTGTATGAAGGACACAAAGTTGTTCCTTTTTGCCCGAGATGCGGCACCCCTTTATCAAGCCATGAGGTTGCACAAGGATACAAAGATATTAAGGAAGAATCTATTTACCTTGCTTTCAAAATCAAGGGAAAAAAAGACGAATATATTTTAGCATGGACTACAACTCCTTGGACCCTACCTGGGAATGTGGCTCTTGCTGTCGGCAAGAATATTGATTATGTAAAAGTTGAGCTGGAGGATGGAAAGAAAATGATTTTAAGCGAGGACAAGGTAGATATTTTAAAAAAAGAATACAAAGTTATTGAAAAACTAAAAGGAAAAGATTTAGTTGGACTAGAATATGAACCTTTATTTAATATTCCTGAAACACAGAATAAAAATTCTCATAAAATTATTTCTGCAAACTTTGTCACAACAGAAGAAGGAACAGGGGTTGTCCATATCGCAGTTATGTATGGTGAAGATGACTACGATGTTGGAATAAAGAAAGGTCTGCCTGCTGTACATACTGTCGGCGAAGACGGAAAATTCCTAGACATTGTTCCAAAATTCAAAGAGAAGTTTGTAAAAGACTCTGAAAAAGATATAATCAAAGATTTAAAACAGAGAGATTTGCTTTTCAGAACAGAAAAAATTCTTCATAGCTATCCATTCTGCTGGAGATGCGATTCTCCTTTAATTTATTATGCAATAAATTCATGGTTCATTAAAGTAAGTGAGGTAAGGAAAAAAATGGTAGAGCTTAACAAAAAAATAAATTGGGAGCCAAAAGACATTAAAGAGGGAAGATTTGGAAAATGGCTTGAAGGTGCTAAAGACTGGGCATTATCGAGATTTAAATTCTGGGGGACCCCTCTACCAATCTGGAAGTGTGACTCTTGCAAAAAAATAGAAGTTATTGGGAGCATTGAAGAATTAAAGAAACTTTCTTCTAAAAAAATAACCGGAAAAATTGATTTGCACAAGCCATGGATTAATGAGATAAAATTAAAGTGTGAATGCGGCAGGGAAATGACAAGAGTGCCTGATGTGATAGATTGCTGGTATGACTCTGGTGCTGCAAGTTTTGCCCAGTTCCATTATCCTTTTGAAAATAAAAAAGAGTTTGGAAGAAGATTCCCTTATGATTTTATCTCAGAAGCAATTGACCAAACAAGAGGTTGGTTTTATACCCTACATGTTTTGGCAACTATTCTCTTTAACAAACCCGCATATAAGAATGTAATTTGCGCAGGCCACATAGTTGACGAAAACGGGAAAAAGATGTCAAAGTCCAAAGGAAATGTAATTATTCCTGAAGAAATTATAAGCAAGGCAGGAATTGATGCAGTAAGGCTCCAATTCTGTACAAGTGACGCAGGAAATCAGAAAAGATTTTCCTACAGATTAATGAAAGAGATAGTAATCCCTTTTCTGACCATTCTTTACAATACAAACAGATATTACCACCAGCTAGAAAAATCCAAAAAAACAGGGATGCCTATGGTCGAAGATAAATGGATTTTAAGCAGGCTTAATTCATTGATTGAAAGTGTTACAAAAGATTTGGATAATTATTTTATAAGCGACTCTTTCCTAAAAATCCAGAATTTTGTTGTGAATGATTTTTCACGCGGATATATACAGATGACACGAGATAGAGAGGACACAAAAGAGATAATTGAAGAGTGTCTGAAAAAAATTTCTTTGCTTCTCGCTCCCTTTACTCCGTATATTAGTGAATATATCTACCAAAATTTCAGCAAGCAAAGTATTCATTTTTCAGAATGGTCTAAAGCAGACAAGAAAAAAATAAATAAAAAATTAGAGGAAGAATTTGGGTATTCTCTAAAGATTATTGAGGCTGGAATGGCAGAGAGAGATAAATTAAAAATTGGGTTGAGATGGCCTTTGCCAAAGGCCGTTGTTTATTTCAAAGAAAAAAGAGATATAAAGAAGCTGGAACCAGTAATTCTAAGGCAATTAAATGTTAAAAAAATAGAGTTAAAAAAAGGAGAGGAAATCTCTGTTGAACTAGATACATCCATGAATCCTGAACTTGAAGCAGAAGGTTATGCGCGCGAAATTTCGAGAAAGGTTCAGAACTTCAGAAAAAAGCTTGGGTTTGAAAAAAAAGACAGAATCAACCTGCTAATTGTTGCAGATAAAGAGCTTGAAAAGATTCTTGAAAAAAATAAGGATTTTATAAAAGAGAGGACGGGTGCCAGAAAACTGGAAATTACCAAAAATATTTCAGACATCAAAAACAAGAATAAGGTTAAGGAAAAATTTAAAAACAAAATACCCTTTAGTATAAAAGATAAAAGAGGGGAGATAATTATTGTTACCAACAGGTAATTCCTCTAGGTTACTCTTTTATCATAACAATCTTTAAAAAGAAAGGTGAAATAATAAAAAAGAGGAAAACAGAAAAGATGATAATCAAAGAAGAATTTTTAAGCAGATTAAGGAAAATTTTTAATTTAAATTTGTATGAGGTAAAAGTATGGACTGCTCTTCTTTCCCGAGGGACAAGCACTGCAGGGGAACTAAGCAGTATATCTGACGTTCCAAGATCTAGAACATATGATATTCTTGAAAGCCTTGAAAAAAAAGGATTTATTGTAATGAAGCTCGGAAAGCCAATTAAGTTTGTTGCGCTAAAACCCGGAGAAGTCATTGAGCGTGTCAAAAAAAATCTTCTAGTTGAAGCAAAAGAAAAATCAAAAAGACTTGAAAAATTAAAAGGCGACGAAGTTCTTGGAGAATTAAATTCCCTGTTTACTAAGGGAGTTAAATTTGTTGAACCTTCTGATTTGTCCGGAAGCATAAAAGGCAGACAAAACTTATACAACCATCTCGATATGATGATAAGAGACGCTGAAAAGACGATAACAATCATAACAACAGGAGAAGGACTTAACAGAAAGTTAGAAATTTTAATGCCAAGTCTTGAGAAAGTTAAGAAAAGAGGTGTTAAGATAAGAATCGCTGCACCAATCGATAGCAACAATATAAAAGTTGCCAGAGATTTCAAAAAAGTTGCGGAAGTAAGAAATGTGGAAAAATTCAAAGCAAGATTTGTAATAATTGATTCAAATCAACTTATGTTTATGCTGCTTGATGACGAAAAATTCCATCCAAATTATGATGTTGGCGTATGGATTAACACAGAATTTTTTGCCCAGGCCCTGGAGCAACTTTTTGAATTAGCGTGGAAAGAAATGAAATCTGTGAGATGAGATAAGAATTATTAAAAAATCTAATTCTAAAATTAATTCAAATCAATCTAAAAAAACTCTAAAACAGAATTTTGATAAGACTGCGAATAGAAATTTTATGATATCTTATAATAAAAATTTCAAAAAAGAATAAAAAAAATAAAAATAAAAATAAAAATTACTGATTTAGTACAGCCAATACTACGCTAATAAGTGTTGTTATAACGACGACCCATCCTGCAATTACATTAACAATTCCTAGGTAGGGCACATTTAAAGTTCCATCTATAAGAGCCAAACCTACTGCTAATGAAACAATCACACCTGTTAACCAAGCTACAAAGTTTAGGACTCTTCCGCCTTGTTTTTTTGCCATTTTTTAACCTCCTTTATAATTTAATTTGTTTAATTTTAAACCTTAAGAAAAAAACAACATAAATTAAAAATTAAATAATTATCTTTTCTTTTTCTTCCTTGCTGTTTTTTTCTTTGTTTTTTTTCTTTTTTTCTTTTTTGCTTTAGTTTTTCCCCCGATAATTCCGGAAAGGGTCGCTCTGTATCTTATTGGGGCTTGTGCTGAAGCAAGTGCCATAGCTCTTTCTCCTGTTTTCCTGGCTCTTGTTATATTTTTTCTAATGTCTCCATCGAGCCTTTGAAGTTCCCTATTTGTTTTTTTGACAGATGAAGCAAGTGCTCTTTCAGAAATTTTTCCGAAGAAAAATCTTTTACATTCGCCGTCAAAATCATTTAAAAGTCCCTGTTTTTCTTCCTGTCTTGCTCTTATGAGTTCTCCTGCTACATTAAATTCTTTCAGAATCTTTGAGAAGAAAGATTCATTCATCTTTTTTGTTTGAACCATTTTTCACCTCCTTGTGATATTTTATTTAACAAAATGTTATTTAAATAATTTTTGGATTGCGATTTTAACTATTTTATTTCTTTTTCTATGATTACATTCTTTCAATTGTTTCTATTCCTAGTAGTTTTAATGAATTTTTTAAAACCTGTCTAAATGACTGGGCTAGAGCCAATCTAAACGATTCCTGTTCTGAGCCGATAACTTTGCAGCTGTGATAAAATTCGTTGAATAATTGTGAAAGCTGATAAGAATAATTTGCAATTATCGACGGGTTTAAACCTCTGGCAGCATTTGACACAACCTCAGGAAAGTAAGAAAGTTTTTTAACAAGTTCTATCTCTTTCTCTTCTAAATCGGGAATTTCAAATTTTTTTTGTTCCGGCGGTGCTTTTTTTAGTATTGAACCTGCTCTCGCATAGGTATACAAAAGGTAAGGTCCTGTATCTCCTTCAAATGAAGAAAACTTCTTAATATCAAAAACAATATTATTTATTCTGTTATTTTTTAAGTCGCCGTAAAATATCGCTGCAATTGCTATTTTTATTGCTCTTTCTTTCATTTCTGTTTTTGATATTTTTTCCTTCCTTTTTTTTATTTCTTTCTCAGACAGCGAACAGGTTTTTTCCAAGATATCATCCATGAAAAATACATCTCCTTTTCTTGTCGCAAGTTTCTTTCCTGACTTACTAAGATAGTGCCCATGGTAAATATGAACGCAATTTTTTGCCCAGTCATAACCCATAAGCTCAAGAATTTTGAAAAGCTGCTTGAAGTAAAGCTCCTGCTCTTTTCCAACTTCATAAATCATTTTTTCAAAGTTATATTTTTTATACCTGTCTATTGCGGCAGCCAGGTCTCTTGTCGCATAAAGAGTTGTTCCGTCGCTTTTCTCAACCAAGGCAATATTAAGCCCGTGCTCTGAGAGATCAACAATCTGGGCTTTTTTGCTCTTCTTCAAAAGATTTTTCTTATCAAGTTGAACAAGAATATCTTTTGTTTTTTTGTTATAACTTGATTCGCCCTCGATTAAATCAAATTTTATGCTGAGTTTTTTATATAAATTTTTAAATTCCTCTATGCTCAAATTCCTGAAAACTTTCCAAAGCATAAGTGATTTTTTGTCTCCTTGTTCAAGTGCCCTGAAGGCTTCTCTCGCTTCTTTTTCATATTTTTTTTTGTTTGCCTTGACATAGACTTCAAGCAAATGTTTTATTGGTTCTTTCTCAAGTTTTTTTTCAGAGCCGAATTTTTCATAACCGACAATAAGTTTTCCGAACTGAGTCCCCCAATCACCAAGATAATTGATTCTTATAGCCTTAAATCCTCTGAACTCGAGAATGTTTGCAATAGAGTTTCCTATTATAGTTGACCTTAAATGCCCTATCCCAAAAGGCTTGGCTATATTCGGAGAAGAGAATTCAACAACAATTTTTTTTCTTTTACCGGCGTTGGTTTTTCCATAATTCTTTTTCTGGTTGATTATATCCCAAACAACCATACGAGCCAGACTTTTTCTGTTTACGAAAAAATTAATGTAAGGACCGCGTGTTTGCACATCTTCAAAATCTGTTGCAGGAGGCTCTCCGATTTTTTCCCTTAATTCAATTGCGATTTGGGAAGGATTATCATTAAGTTTTTCTGAAAGAAAGAAACACGGAAAAGAATAATCTCCAAATTCAGGATTTGGCGGAACTTCTATAAGTCCTTCTATATCTTCATCACTAAGACCAACCCTTTTTTCCTTAAGAGCTTTTTTCATTAACTTAATCACAACCTCTTTCATGATTAAAGGAGGAAAAATAAGTTAATAAAGATTTTGAAAACAAGAAGTTTTTTAAGTTAAAAGCAATTTCTAGATTTAAGAGGGGGTGCCGGAGTGGTCAAACGGGCAGGACTTAAGATCCTGTGGGTTAGTCCCTTACGCAGGTTCGAATCCTGCTCCCCTCACTTTTCTATTTCTACCAACAAAAATCAAAAAAGAAAGGTTTTATAAACCATAAAACCATACAGAAAAATGTAGGGGGCGTTAACTTCGGTTAATGTAGGACATTTCGGTGTTCTTTCCTCCTACACTTATTTTCTTAAAAATTACATTTGGTAAAATTATTAATTCTTGGATTCTTGTTTGAGTTTTTACAAATTTTAATAAAATAATAACTCTCTAAAGACGACATTATTGTATTAATTCCTAAGTGACAAATTATATAAATATTTATAAACCTTAGATTTCTAAAAAAGTAATAGAAAATGTTATCATACAGAGATTTAATGGGGCTTTTTGAAATAGGAACTGTGTTGTATTCTGGAATTAATCTGGAAGCTGCGCAGAATAAAAAGTATAACATTCTCGCAGATAAATTGAAGTCAAAGGAAGTCCTTGTGCACTGGGATAAGGAAACAGACAGAGCATACACTAAAACAGGAATTCCAATAATGACCCCTCAAGACACATTAGATTTTTCTGATAAAGTCAGGGGGAATTATGAATTAATCTTGTACAGTTCGCCGAAAGGAGTTACTTCATATGAAAACTCTATATTTACATCAAAAGATGTTGAAGAGGGAATAATTAACGGTGCCCTGATTTACAGGGATGAAAAAACAGGAAAAATAACAGAATCTGTAAGAGTTATTGCTGGTGTTTTTACAGGGAATGTTGATTCTAAGAGGATTTCAAAACTTGAGAAGAAATTAACTGAAATTGAAACAAGCCAGTCTAAAAGAAAGTCGAGAGAGATTAGTAAAAGAGAGACAGAAGAGCCAGGGTCAAGATATTTTGAAGAACTGCATAAATACAAAGAGGGAAAGGAAAGTATTGATGAAGGAGAGGCTGAATGGGAAGAGATTCCATACGGGGATGAGATTGAATGGGGGGAAGGAATTCCAAATGTAGTAACAGACAGCAAAACAAAGAATAACTGGGATGCTTTTTATAATGCAAATCTTGGTTTAACCCTTGGGGCAGTGATTGATAATTACACAAAATCTGTAAACATAGGAGGAGAGAATTCAGAGAAGGCTGCCAGAGGAGGTCTGGAATTGGGTGCTTTTCTCAGAGGCTCTAACTCAGAGACAGAGCTTGATTTAAGATTCTTGAATGATGATGAAGATTATATAAATAAAACAAAAGAAGGAGAGTTAAGTTTTGTATATACCCCTCGCGTTATTAATTTTGAGGGAGCTAGTATAAGCCCTGCATTAGGTGCTGGCTTAGAGGGTCGTATTTCTTTTGATAATAAAACTTTTTCAAATGAATTGATGAATCTAAGAACACATACTCAGGGAGAATTTAGTGAAATTATTAAGTGGCTTGGTTTAGGCGGAAAAATTAATGCAGGAGATTTCTCAATAGAAGCTTTATACAAATTTTTGGAAGGAAATATGTCTTTAAAAGTCAATTCAGAAACATTTGAAGGAACAGACCTTATATCTAAGTATGATGATGTAATAAGAACATTAGTCAGTGGAAATGCACTAAAGGTAGGATTAGGATATGACAAGGGTGTCATATCTTTAAGAGGAACTTATGAAACCGGAAACAAGATTTATTCTCTTCTGAATAATAATGCTTTAACCATAGATAATAATCTAAATGTTGAATATGATAGACTAAAGATTGGAGGAGAATTATTCATTCCTACTACTAATTTCACTATTGGGGGTGAATTTACTGCAGAAAAAAACCATCATGCTCCTTTCGAAAAAAAGGATTTGACAGGAGCTGAGGATAAGTTTAACAGAACTGGTGAAGTAAGAATAGGTTACCAGTTTTAACAATAAAATAAAAATGAACATGCAAAAAATGAATAAAAAAATTTTGATTTTGCCGGCAATGTTCTTGGCAGTGTTAGTCTTAGTAGCATCAGGTGTCTTGGCAGCAACTACAACAACAATAACACCTGGAACAGCAATTGCAGGGGAAACAGATTTATTCTGCCATATCTATGTGGATGGCCAGGAAGTAAGTGTAAATGATATTTACCCATATACCATAGCATGGAAAAGTGATGCTATTGGAGCAACCTGGGATTATCTTGGTGTGCAGGAATTGGATTCATCTTATCTCTCTGAATATATGAATCATGAACTTATCTGTGCAGTAGGTCATACTTATACACAGGGAGGGTATGTAATATTTATACAGGATTTCCCGAACAGCAATTCTGTTCCTGTTGAGCCTGACTACACACCAACTGCTCATTTAACTGTGCCTTCACAGGCTTATGTAAATGAAAATGTCCAGTTACAGTGTTCGGCATCTGGCGGAAATGAGCCTTTGACAATTGAAATAGATGCAGAAGGCAATGGAAATTTCCAGGATTTAACCAGCACAGGTGTTTTGCATCATGTTTATATAGAAATAGGAAACTATAATCCTGAATGCAGGGTTACTGATTTTGATGGTGATGTTGCCACAGATGATGCTAATATAGAGACAATTGAAGGAGAAATTGAAAACCACGCGCCTGTCATAACTTCAACCCCTGTAACAGAAGTTAACGAGACAGAATTTTACACTTATGATGTTGAGGCTTCTGACCCTGACGGCGATACATTAACTTACTCACTTATTCAAAGACCAAGCTGGCTTTCAATAAATCCAAATACAGGATTGATTTCAGGAATAGCACCAATTGTGAGTGCAGATATCGGATTCAGTGTTGCGGTTAGAGTTTCAGATGGAGAAAATTTTGATACACAGACCTTTACAATTACAGTTAGAAATATTGATTCTCCGGAAAATAGACCTCCAATAATAACTTCAGGTCCGGTCACACAAGTTGATGAACAGGAATTTTATACCTACGACGTTAGGGCTTCTGACCCTGACGGAGATTCTTTGAGATATTCTCTAGTGATTGCTCCTGGCTGGATGTCAATTAACTCTCAAACAAGTTTAATTTACGGGACAGCGCCAGAAGTTTATGGAGATACTAATTTTGAAGTTGCTGTCAGAGTTTCAGATGGCAGAGGCGGAACTGACTCGCAATTTTATATTTTAACAGTTAGAGATGTCGCAGGACCAGAAGAAAATCTTCCCCCAGTTATAACCTCTGTACCAGTAACAGAAGTTAACGAAAGTCAGGATTATCTTTATCAAGTAACTGCTTTCGATCCTGAAGGAGATTCCTTAACATACTCTTTCATACAAGGACCAATTTGGCTTTCAATTGACTCTCAGACAGGCTTAATTTCAGGGACAGCGCCGGAAGTTGATGAAGACTCTAACTTTGATGTTATGATCAGAGTTTCAGATGGAGGGGGGGCATTTGCAACACAATCTTACACATTGACAGTAAAAGACGTCACAGGATCAGAAGAAAAGGAACACAAGGGATTGGCAAGAGGCGGAGGAATAGGAATAAGAGAAATCCCTAAGGACGAATTTTACCAATTATTGTACTTTAACCAGTTTGGAAAAATTTTTGGAGTTGCAATAGAAGGCACTCAGCCAGAAGAAAAGCCAAAAATGATTGAAGAGTTATTAATCTGGCTGATTCTCTTGATATTATCAATGTTAGTTCTTATCACAACAGTTCATTTGATAAGAAAAATAAAAAAAGAAAAGTAGAAAAGAGAAAACTACAAAAATAATTAAGTAAGAGATTTTTATTTCTTAATTAACATAAAATAATCAGGTTTTTTAAGATAACTTCTTTAGCATCTAAATGGACAGAGCAAAAAAAGAAAAGAGAAAAGATATAATGCTTCTTGTTTTTCTTGTATTAGCCTTTTTTGTGATAAACTATCGTTTTCTTGACAATGTTATTGAAAATTTCTTGTTTGATTATGAAACTGCTGTTGTCGAGAGGGTCATTGATGGAGATACAATTGTTATTGATTCAGGAGAAAGTGTCCGGCTTCTTGGGATTAATGCTCCTGAACGTGGTGAACATTATTCTGATGAAGCAAAAAAATTTCTGGAAGGCATGGTAGTCAATAAGACGGTCAGGCTCGAATATTCTGGGACAAAGTATGATAAGTATGGAAGGCTGCTTGCATATTTGTATATAGGAAAGGAAGATGTAAACATTGAACTTGTAAGGAATGGACTTGCTAATGTTTATATACTAGATGACAAAAAAAATGAGGGGGCTCTGAGAAAAGCTTGGGAAAAGTGTGTTGAAAAAGATGTTGGAATCTGTGAAAAGTCAGTTGATAAATGTGCAAACTGCATTGAATTAAAGAAATTAGATTACACAGACCAAGAAATTATCTTTTATAACAGGTGCCCTTTTAGCTGTGATATTAGTGATTGGGAGATTAGGGATGAAGGAAGAAAAAATTATTTTTTTCAGGATTTCCAACTAGAGCCAAAAATGAAGGTTAGTATAATTGTGAGTAATGGAACTGACACAGACTCAACCTTATACTGGAGCGGCGAAAGTTATGTCTGGACTCGCGCAGGGGATACTTTATTTTTAAGGGATAAAAAAGGAAAGTTAGCTTTGTGGGAGAACTATTAAAAAAGAATTTCAGGCTAAACTTACCGTCGCAAAAACTTTATAAATCAAGATTAACCTATTTTACTGTAGACTAGGTTGGCGGGTTAGCCCCCCGCTTTTTGCAAATGGGCTTTATGGCAGACTGCAAGGAAGGGCGTGATGGATGAGTCAAAAAGTCTTTGTCTGGACGTTGACGTTTTGTCCGCTTCGATCTTGCAGGTGCGAAACGGGTCAGGCCTTGATCGGAGCAGCCCTAAACATCTGTTAAGGTGCTTGGCGGGTCGCAAAACCGAGGAAGGATGAAGGTAGCTTTTTGATGATTCTTAAGCAAACTTCCGAGTCTACACTTCGGAAGATGATAACCAACGAACAATTCAGTTCATTAATAATTGGAACTCTTGCAGGAATAGTAGCAGGTGTAATTTTATTATTTTCAGAAGGGAAAAGTGTTAAAGAAGTCCAAAAAATTGCAATTAAATCCTTACTGTTTATTTTACTTTTTATGACACTTTTCTTTTTGATTGCTGTTATAGTAAATCATTTATTATTTAGTTTATTAAATTAGAATCAAACCCAAAATTAATAAACTCTTTCTGCTTTTTTGTGTCATGAAAAAAGAGGCGAACAAGAAAGGACAATTCTACCTTATTGCAGGGATAGTAATTGCTGTTTTAATTATAGGGGTTGCTGCTATTTCAACCTACATAATAAAAGAATCTGATGTTAGGATTCAAGATTTAAGAGAAGATATTCAGATTGAAAGTTTTTATGTTATGGATTATGGACTGGTTAATGAACTAGGACAGTCTTCTTTTGATGAGCTTCTAATAGATTTCACCGAAACATACAGAGATTATTTTAAAGGAGAAAAAAGCCATTATTTTATTTTTGGAGACCAAAATAGTATGACTGTCTCAGGATACCAGACAGAAGAACGGTCTGTTTATTTAAATGATGAATTAGTAACTGACTTGGTCGGGGAGTTTACAAAAAACATTGATCCTGAAGGAGAGGAAGAAGTAATCCTTAAGATTGATGATAACACATACAGCTTTCCAATATCTGAGGGAAAGAATTTTTATTTTGTCATTTCCCAATCAATAGGAGATGAAGAACACATAATCACAGGATAAAAAAGGTGAATTATAAAAAGTCAATTTACCTGATAAAAAGAAAAGATGAGATTGAATTCAAAAAAAAGAGGGAAAGGGAAAAAAGGAATCAGCCCTTTAATAGGTTATGTCTTGCTCGTAGTTTTTGCAGTTGTAATAAGCTCTATTGTTTTTCAGTGGCTAAGGACATATGTTCCTGCACAGGCTATGGAATGCCCTGACGGCGTTTCCCTTTTTTTAAATAATGCAACATTTGACAGCGACACAAAAGAACTTAGCCTGACAATGACCAATAACGGAAGGTTCAGCATTGATGGTTACTATATAAACATAAAAAATGATTCTGAACAGGATTTAGCTGTTATAGGAATATGGAATTACTTGGATGAAAGTAAAAGTTCACCTGCAATGAAAATTGCAGGCTCTGTTTCATTTAATCCACAGGATATAAATTTATTCAAACCGCAGGACCAGGCAACACATATCTTTAATATTCCGGAAGGCGAGCCTTACTCTGTTTCAATAATTCCTATAAGACGCCAGGAACACAGAGAAAGGGAAAGACTTGTAAGTTGTGGAAGCGCAAGAGTTGAGCAAACAGTTGGAGAAGGTGGTGAGGAAGAGCCTCCAGAAGAATGCGGTGATGAAACTTGTGATTCTGGGGAATGTAACTCTTGCCCTCAAGATTGTATTCATACGGATTGCTGTCCTGATGGAACATGCAATAATGAGGAAACTTGCGGAGAGACTAATGATGAACCAAAGTGTAATTCTGACTGTGGAGAGTGTCCTATAGTTCAAATAGGTTATTTTGGTTTTGAATCCGGAGCCCAGGGTTGGAGCGATACTGGTTCTGATTCAGATAGAAGTAATGAAAGAAGTAAAGTTCAGGATAATGGAATAGAAGGAGGTTTATGGTCCTTCCATTTGCAAGATGATACTACCTCCTCAATAACTGCACAAAACTTTGATTTTACTGGATATGAAAGTGTTACAATAAGTTGGTGGGGATATTACAGTAGTTTTTGGTGGGGTCTTGGAAGCAATGAGTGTGTAGAACTAAAAATAAATAACATAAAAGTAGATAGTTGGGGGGGTTCTGAATGTGGTAACCACGTTACAGAAGATATATGGTTAGAACAAAGTGCTACTGTTACAAGTAGCGAATATACTTTTGATGATTCTGTAGAGATAAGGTTTGAAGGAGAAATGGGAAGTGATTGGGATGATTTTTATGTAGATGGGATTAATATCACAGGAATACCTGATTAATAGAATAGAAAATATTTAAAAAAGAGAAAAGAGTTATATTAAAATGAACAGAAAAGGGGTTTCACCGGTTATTGCAACAGTTCTTCTGATTGCACTTGTTGTGATTATAGCTCTGATTGTTTTTCTTTGGTTCAGGAGCATCACACAGGAAGCTATAGTCAAATTTGGTGACCAGAATGTAGAACTCGTCTGTGAAGATGTTAAATTTATCGCCACTTACGATTCTGCGACAGGCACTCTTTCTATTTCAAATTCTGGGAATGTTCCAATTTATAGCATGAATCTTAAAATATCTGAAACAGGAAAATATCAAACAAAAGACATAAAAGAAATGGATGCCGGCTGGCCAGAACTTGGATTAAGGCAAGGAGGAAGTTTTTCAGGAACTATAGAAGCAGAGGATCCAATCCAGATAACTTTAATCCCTGTACTTTTAGGGACCTCTCCAAGAGGAACAGAAGAAACTCATATTTGTGCTGACCGACATGGATATGAACTTTTGTAAATTTCAGAAGATTAAGTCAAAAT
>Ga0315539_1000745_pt1 | contig 24386 bp, 14 predicted proteins | sample SalMarSW160150MG_FD_203097 | JGI IMG/M metagenome (GOLD analysis project Ga0315539, IMG submission 203097) | Salt marsh sediment microbial communities from the Plum Island Ecosystem LTER, Massachusetts, United States - Salt Marsh Sediment SW1601-150 ... | reverse complement strand
AAGGTTATTCTCAAATCATCTGATGGAACCACCACCAAATCTATGCCCCTGTCCTTTTCGGAGTAAAAGAGCGGAGTATCTATTTCCATATAGTTTTTCGGGACGTCCTGTTCTGCCGTTCCGTTTTTCAGGATTGCTTGTACAAAGGGCAAAGGACTTCCATCTCCCACCGGAGGCTCATTGGAATCCAACTCCACTCTGACATTATCCAACTCCAAACCGGCCAAGGCAGCTAAGACATGTTCCACCGTATAAACCTTGGTGGTTCCCGTTCCCAGCGTGGTCCCTCTGGTTATGTCCACCACGTGGTCTATGTCTGCCAGGATTTCTGGCGAATCGGGTAAATCAGTTCTCACAAAGGTAATGCCGCGATTAATGGGAGCAGGTTTGAAAGTGACGGTGGTTTGATGACCGGTATGCAGGCCGACCCCGGAGTAAGAGGCAGGCTCTTTTATGGTACGCTGCAGTTTGATCATGTCAACATTCAGATTCGAAAAGCATCTTTAAAGCTATCGCAGAGGAATAAATCAGCTTTTGTGAGAAAAGTCAAGGCAAAAATGACACCTCGCTTCACTTGGACATCCTCGGTCTGCGCGAGAACAGCTCGATGGCGACAAGTTTTGCTCCGAGACTGGATCTAAAGGATCTTCCCTCAACCATGGGTTCTCCTTCTTCGGCATTGGATGCACTTCACGGGGAAGCAAGGTTGTTGGACAAAAACGATATTGACCATCACAGGTTCTTCTCTCCATATTATCCCAAAAGAAAACCCTCAAGTTCTCTTGAGGGTTTGATTTTCAACCAGGCAGAATTTGAAGCAATCTCAGCACACGGTTCGATAAGCCTGCGAATCGTCCGATTCGGGTCAACCTCACTTCGACATTGCTTAGGGACAGTGAGCGGAGTCGAATTGCCACCGTCCCTGGCCAACTCGAGGGACAGGATTCGAGCTACCTCCTCGTCTCTTTTTCTAAACCTGGGGGCAGTTCAAACTCTGACTCGCTGATCTTATCGGTCTTGATTTCGATCACCTCTGTGGTGATTGAGAAAATAACGTTTTCTCCCTCCTTCTTTCCCTCTTTCCCCAAAATACCTTCGGGCAATCCCTTTAGGGGCATTTCTTCTAAGCCCTCGTCTTCAGCCTCAACCGATGCCTCCTTGTCAGTTTCAATCTCCTCCCCTTCTGCCTGCATGGTAATGGTCTGCAACATGGGGAAGCCCTCAATCTTCTCCATCTCTTGGCTCAGCTTGTTGACGTCCACACCAAAGCGAGTGAAAGCTGACAACATACTTTCCCCCGGTCCTTGACCCATCCCTAGCTTCTCCGACATTTTGCTCTCGAATTCTTTGACTTCCTTCTGACCAGGGAAATCCTTGGTAAGCCACATATCACTATTAACGATGTAGGTTGGTTTCTCGCCGCTCCCCTCATCCTCCCCCTCCATGGTCATCTTAACAATGACCTGTTCACAGGGATAGCCACCTATCTTTTTCTTCTCACCGGTGACGGACACTTCGACCTTCGGTTCTGGGGCCTTCTCTTTTTCAGCCTTCAGTGACTCGGCCTGCGGTACGGCCTTTTCCATTTCCCCAAACATCTTTTTCATCTCTTCAAAGGTTATCTCTGTGTACTTCTTTCCATCCAGATCAATGTTCCACATCAATTCCTTGTCAAGTCGGGTGATCTGAACGGTCTTGGTGCCTCCTTTTGCCATGAGCTTGCTCAGCTTACCGGTAAACGCTGTCTGGGTGACCGTCTTTTGCCTATCGCCTTTGAGCAGTACCGTACTTTGGGTTTCAGCTCCTCCAAAGCCTAAAGCCCCCGAACTTGTGATCTTCTGTTCATAGCTGACATCCGCGTGGGAGACTTGAGATAAACATGAAAGAAGGAAGAAAAGACAAGCTATACTACCAAAAGTTCTTTTTGTGAAAGTCATATGACCTCCTTTAAGTTTGAGGGTTAAAGAATGTTTCCTTTTCTCAGAACGCAAAATCCGGACCGGAGACCTTGACTAAATAATACATACAGAGATAATCCGAGGATTCTCATGTGTGGAAAGACACTCTAATGAATGGAACCGACCCCACCCCTGGCGGGGTGCGTTCTCCCGACTGAACTATACCCCAAGAGAACTAAACCAAACTTCCCAGCAACCTCTCCGAAAACAAAAAATGGAGCCGACCCCGCCTTCGGCGAGGTGACCTCCCCGATTGCTATCGGGGCGTTCTCCCAACTGAACTATACCCCAAGAGGACTAAACCAAACTTCCCAGCAACCTCTCCGAAAATAAAAAATGGAGCCGACGGGGCTCGAACCCGTGACCTTTTGACTGCCAGTCAAACGTTCTCCCAACTGAACTACGGCCCCGTAAAATCAGTCAATAATGAATAGTCATCAGTCAATTGCAAAACTGTTCGATACTTCGAAAAGGCCCAAGAACTGACAAAAGCCAACCGCTAAGATACAATCAAGACTACGTTTGTCAAGAACAAAATGGAGAGGTAAAGATCGGGAAAGCGATGACTCTCTCGTGGACTTCTACAGGCTCGAAGGCTGTTTTGTCTGCCTGAGTCAAGAGCAAAGGGACTTATTTGTTTACACTTCTCGATTAAGGTGGGCGCGAGAGATACGGTTGGGCGCCCCGCTAAAGCGGGGCCTAAAGTCGACTCTTTGCTAACGTATGGGCATATCTTAGGGGTTCCGGAATTCGATAATTGCCGCTGCACTGTAGGATAACTTTTACAGCAGTCTGGATAGAGATTTTGTGTCCTGCGGTCACATAGATCGGTTTTACGCTTTCTTTCGTTCTGACGACTGCTCCGATCAGTTCTCCACGCTCATTCTCCATGAACAGGTGCGCGCCCTTCTCCCCCGGTGGATCAGGGTGATTCTTCCACAAGGGTCTCTTTGAGCAAGCGATGGTGGGAACATCAAGCAGAACTCCTAGATGGCTGGCCAGACCCAATTTTCTCGGATGATCAATCCCACGTCCGGGGAAAACGACAAGATCAGGCCTCTCGATCTTCTTGAGAGCAGACAAGATTGCAGGCCCCACGCTAAAGGCAAAAAAACCTGCGCGGTAGGAAAAGTCACTTTTTCTTTTCTCCACAATCTGATCCAAAATCTGCAGTTGAGGAAAAGACAGAGTCAAGCACGCAGCCGAAATTGTGTCTTCGTCTTTCGAAAAAGCCACCCCCACGCCTGAAATTTTCTTTATCTCCGTAAGCTCATCTTTGACTATGACATAATGGGAAAGCTCCTCTTGAATCCTTTCAGCTTCTTCGACGGAGACATCCCACCTGTGTTGACGGATTGCTTTCATCAGATTGCCCCACGTTATAAGGAAGGAATCCGACGCAAGATGAGCCTCGCTACTCCGAAATCATCACACTTTGAGACCAAGAGTGGCAGAGCTTGCTCTGCGCCTCTTGGCTCGTGTCACCTTCTGGTTCAGAGAAAACGCCCTAGGCCGTCCAACCGTTTTATCCCCAGGTTTGAAGCGATCTTTGTTGCTTCGACAAATTCCTCTCGGCTTATTCTTCTATCCAGTGGCGGAAAGTCGGTTGCCTTGTAGCAGGGGCGATACTGATCCATCAGGTTGACATAGGAGTTCTTTGAAATCTCCTCGGCAATGAACCTCATTGCCTCAGAGGTTCCAGCCAGGTCTTCGGGCAGCACCAGATGCCGAATGATCAAACCTCTTTTGGCTATTCCCTTTTCATCCAAAACCAAATCACCCACCTGCCGGTGCATAGTCTTCAGCGCCTCTTTTGCCACCTGCGAATAATCGGGCGCGTTGCAGTATCTTTGAGCGATGTTGTCATCTGAATACTTGAAATCTGGCATGTAAATATCGAATATTCCCTCCAACAGCTCCAGAGTCGGGACGGAATCATATCCCCCGGAGTTGTAAACCAAAGGAACATTGAGCCCCTTCTCTATCGCACCTGGTAAAGCCTTCACAATCTGTGGAATCACGTGAGTGGGGGTAACGAAGTTGATGTTATGATATCCCAAGGTCTGCAGGGAAAGCATCATGTCAGCTATCCTCTCATCATCCACCTGATGCCCTTGTCCCAAGTGGCTGATGTCATAATTCTGGCAGAAAATGCAGTACAGATTACAGTGGGTGAAGAATATGGTACCGGAACCGTTCCTGCCCACCAGAGGACTCTCTTCTCCGAAGTGCGGCCCAAAGCTGGAAACCTCGGCTCTCGATCCGGTCTTGCAAATTCCCTTTTCGCCCTCGAGCCTGTTGACAGAACACTTGTGGGGACAGATATCACAACTTTCCAACCTTTCCCATAAAACCTGAATCCTCTTGGCCAGCTCACCGCTGCGATGGATTCGCAGATAGCCGGGCTTGAAGGTCCTTACCTCTTTTTCGGTTCCCAAGTTCTCTCCTCATCTGAAATTTCGATCACCCTCTATCCTTGTCTCTCTAAATCCTGCGCAATCAACCTTCGATGACATCTCCAGGGGAATCTCTCTGCACACATGACCGCCGTAGCAAATTGAATCGCGATCTTTTTTAATCTCTCTATTCCCGCGGGGAAATCTAAGGTTTGGGTATGGTCGTCATATCCCTTCTTTCTACATCCGCCCAGAGTATCGCCTAAGTAGAAATATCTTATTCCGCGGTTTTCAAGCAGTAAGGAAAGATTCTTTTGAGTGAAATGATCGAATCTTAATTGGGGAAATCTTCTTACGTCGGCCAGCACTTCAATCCTGAATTTTCTCAAGAGACAAACGAAATCCTCGATCTGCCGGGTGGATGATCCGATAGAGTAAATCAGCTTATGTACCCCTCACCGCCAGGGCGGATGGCGTTGCCTCAGAGGGCAAAACCACTTACTTCTTCCAAACCTTGACCCTTCTCAAGCAGTTATCGCAGAACTTGGTTCCCTTTCTATCCACGTCCGTCACGCTGTCCGGAACGTACATCACACACTTGGGGTTTCGGCAGTCCGCAAATCCCCAAAGATGCCCCAGTTGGTGGACGGACTCCTTTAAGGCCCGAGAGAATAGTACCTTTTCTTCATCCAGCAACTCGAAGTTCTCACGCTTGAGCCGAAAAAGCGAAATCACCGCCACATTCCCCACCGGATCTGCCTCCCCAAAGACGAAATTCTGGGTGGGGATGTACAAGTCTTCATCCGCCACACCCAACATCTTCTCCCCGGGCGAAGATTTCAGAATCTCCAATTTGCTCAATATTACAGTGGAATAATACTGCCCCCGTTGTTCGCTCAATGCTTCTTGAGGAAGCCTTGACCCTTGAAGAATATCCACTCCGATGCTGAAATGGGAGACCAACCGAGAGGCTAGACGGTTTATCAGCAGATAGTCTACTTCCCCCAAGGGCACCACGACTATTTTATTTCGCAGATGTAGTCTCTTTTGCATGTCGGACCATCGAAAAGCTGTTCCTCGTCTTATAAATATATACGGCGGGAAATCTCACACAAGGGGAAAATCGTGGGAAATCAGGTTTTCTTTCCTTTCTTACAATGATTTGTGTCGAAGCAACCAGCGCCCACGGAATTAAAACCAGAAACACTAATATGCTTCGGACAAGTCCGAAGAGTATCACCAGAAATGTTCGCAGGGTTGATCTTCAATGTCTAACCGGAATCCGCGTTCCTGGATTGTACAATGCGGAATCTTAAACCTTGATTTCGTCATCATGGGCTTACTTTCCTGACAAAAGCACTTCTTTTTCAAACTGGAAATCCGCAGAGTTCCTTGAAAAAGTTCCCAAATCCGGTTAAGATTTTTGGCGGTCTGCCGACACAAACAATGAACGCAGCTTCCAATTTGAACAGCAAATTACCACGATTGCCCATTTAGCGAATTAAAAAAACAGATCCGTCGTCCCCAAAAAAACAAACCGTCCCCAAAAATAAAAAAAAGGGAATGGACGGATCTGTATATTCTCCTCAATCGTTATCCTGGATAGATCCGTTTCTTCTTGACTTTGCAGTCAGGCAATAAATCGAATTCCCTCGGAATTTTCTTCCGTCGTCCAATCGTGTCCGAAAATTCGAATCCTAATGATTTCCTGAGACACAGAGAATCCGATCACATCGGGTCCCACGGCGGGAGCACGGTCGGCTCTGTTTTCAGAATATCCAACACCCATTTGGGCAAATACTTTTTATTGATGATCACCTTGTAGACATATTCATCGAACCATCCATCATACATGGTCCAGTATCCCTCATCACCCCTCTCATCACCCCAGCTGTTTTCCACCAGCCACTTGGTCGGCTTTCCTTTCACGGTGTCCACCCCCACGAATACCATGGCGTGTGTGGAATAGCTTTCCCGGTAGCGGAATTTATCTGCTTTGGTCATCGAGAAGTCCAACCCGTAAAGGGCTTCGTAATCGTAGATTTTGGGAGACATGATGCCGTGCTCGTAGTTGTCCTCTTTACTCACGTCGCAGGCAAAATAGACCGGCTGGTTGTCCAAGAGCTGCTTTAAGGCAACCTCCCTCATCTGTTGGATGTCGAGGTTAACGATAATGTTATCCGGACGGTCATAAATGTTTCGGCTCAGATACATTCGATAAAGTTTGTTGTAAGGGCGCAAGGTGTGATTGTAGATGGGCACATACTCTCTGAGATCAACGTCCACAACCTCCTCGAAGAAACTTCTCGGGGTGTATGTCTTGACTTCGCTGATAACTGAATCCTTGCTTTCATACCGCCACTGAAATTCCGTGGGCGGCACTCCAAAGTGAAGTATCAGCATTCGGTAGATATCCTTTAGCATCTCCACTTTGCGACCTCTCAATTCGGAAAGTGCTGCCCCATTCTGGCTCATCTCTCTTAAGATCGCCGCATCCTGACGAAGTTTGCGGCTGATCAGCCGATCCATCATTCCGGTGCTGCTGGTCTGCTCACTCTCCGGCATCACGCTTTTGGGCACAGCCCCATACTTCTCTATCAGCTCCACCACATAGATCCAATAGCCCCCATCGGGAAACGGATTCTCCAGTATCATCTGGAGTTCTCTATCCAGATGATCGCGGTCACGCGTCTCAATGATGAGCTCCAGGAAGGTGTTAGCCTTCTCGAACTTGTCCCAGAAGAAAAGATAGGGCTGGGAGAACTCAAATTCCTTCAAGTTGTACTTTTCGATCACCTTAGGCCGCATGGTATTCAGCCCGGCAAACAGCCAGCAGCGGCCGCTCTTCTTCTGGTTGGTCATCCCCTTGGTTTTGATCTTGTGGTTGAACAGTTTGTCGTGGGACACGTACATCTCGCGGTTTAACGCGAGCTTCTTGATCTCATTATTTGTTAGGGCATTCATCAGCGCGCGGGTTGAAGTATCCATCTTGAAAGATTGGCGAACCTCCCCGATAATGTCGGGAGTCAGGCCGCCCTCCCTTTCGGATTTACCCGCGGTCATAACCGAACTGCCCATAAGAAGAATCAACACCAAAAACGCAAATTTCTGAAACCGTCTCATGACTTCACTCCTTTGTTTGAGGAATTTGACTGTCAGCGTGCGATTAATCGGTCGCATCAATCAATACCACGTCTTTTCTGTCGCGAACAACTCCCAAGGTGGGAACCACTCAATATGAAGGTCTGTATGTTTTCTCATCATTCGTCTGTTTCCATAATACCAGATTCCCACTTCGAATGCAATAATAAAACCACAGTTTTCTGAAGAGCCTCTCCCCTGCCGCGAGGATCGCAGGTTTCTGGGATTTTCAGCGCTTTGGTATGGGTGAAAGATCCACAATAACTGCGCTTTTTCCTTGACTTATTTCGATCTTTTTCTATGTTACACACAGCCATGTATTTGCAGAGTGACTCTGACTTTCGAACCGCGCCACGACTTAAGTGCTCTTCGGGCTATCTTGTTACTTGCCTGAAGTTTCGTCATAGATGTGCTCTGAGGGGCTAGGTGGACTGAGGGAGCATTGCGGGAGTTCTGAATTCAACGTCAACTGTTTTACTTGAAAATCTCAAAATAACGTACAGGCTTTTTTGTCTCTCTACTCACCGTGCAGCCAAGCTTGCTTTCCACAAATCGGTACAGGCATTTAATCCTCTTTCCAAGGAGGTGCAAAAGACACCAAAATCGGTCATAAGATTCTAGAGAGGGGAATGTTCTGTTCGAACAGGAGTGCACCAGCTTGCTGGTGCGGTTCTCTGGGAGAGACTCAAAAGGAAATCGCGAAAGCCCCGCAAAGCGGGATCTTGGGACAAGCTTTCGCACTCCTAGAGCAATTGAACCTTCAAATGAAAGGAGTTGCGTGATGGCACGCACAAGTTTTGTTTTTCTGGTGATGGGGACAGTAGTGTTTTTCCTTTGTTGTATTTCATCTGCTGACGTCCCCCACATGATCAATTATCAGGGGAAGCTGACCACCGCACAAGGTGGTTGTCTTAATGACACGGTCTCTATGACCTTTACCATCTATTCTGACGATCAGGGTACGGTTCAAGATTGGACTGAGGACCAAGATAGTGTGATAGTAAAGGAGGGAATCTTCAATGTTCTTTTGGGCAGTGTAAATCCTATACCTGATACGGTCTTTGATGGAAACATCAAATACCTGGGCGTTCAGGTAGAATCTGATGATGAGATGAGACCTTTGAAGCCGATGGTGAGTGTGGCTTATGCTTACCGGGCGGGGGCCGTAGATGGCGGTCCGGGATCGGGCTGGGTTGATGACGGTACAGTTGTTAGACTGGAGACCAGTACGGATTATGTCGGTATTGGAACGTCGGATCCGGCTGCAAAATTGCATCTCAAGGGGGATCAAAGTGTCTATGTATGCTTTGATCACGGCAGGGATACTACCTGGTTCGTGGGGTCAAATCGCGTTGATAACCAGAATTTGCAGATTCTTCAAAGGAACCCGTATGGATCTGTGACTCGTGCAGCCTTCACAGTCGACGGCGAGATTTATCTTCTCCCAGGGGGTGGAAAGGTCGGCATCGGGACATCGCCGAGGGAAAACCTAGATATCGCAGCCTACCCAGGCGGCGGCAAGTTGGCAATTACCAATCCTGATATGACTATTGAGTCTGGCGACGCTTTGGGTGAGATTAAGTTCTATGGAGCAGACGGGGACAATCAGGTGGGTGCACAGATAAAAGCGTCAGCAGTAGAAGAGTGGGCTCCAGGCAGTGCCGGCGCCGACCTGCGGTTCATGACTACGCCATCCGGTTCATCAACACCGGAGAATAGGGTAATTATCACAGAAGATGGCAATGTCGGCATCGGGACGACGAGTCCCCAAGGAGCATTGGACGTTAGCTCAAGTACAGGGGCATTCATCGTGCCGAGGATGACCACTGCCCAAAGAGACACCCTAACCGCGGTGAATGGTATGATTATTTATAATACAACTACGAACCAGTTCAACTTCTATGAAAACGGTGCCTGGGTTACAAAATGAACTGCCACCTGCAAAAGGAGAAAGCTGAAATGAATAAAATCAAATTGGGAATGATATTTATTGTGGCTGTGGCGCTATTTGCGGGAGTGGTGGTGCAAGCGGAATCAGATAAGCAAGTCCAGCCGGCGAAAATCAAGCCGAAGGCGGCGACTGAAATCAGGCCAACCCCGGCAAACATTCCGCGGACATCGGCGCGAACTGGCTCCAAGCAAGGATACCTGCTGGTGACAGATGTTCTCGACGGCTTTGGAGGAGAATCAGAATCGGATAATTACAGGATTCCGGTCAACTCCGGAGGTCAACCGTCAGCCGGCGGAATCTCACAAAGCGACAACTACGTGGTGCAGGCAGGCTATGCTCATGCATCCTATGTTATGCATGGAGATGCCACCGGGGATGGACTGATCGACGTGGCCGACGTTCTATATCTGATAAACTATCTCTTCCTCGGTACATCTGCGCCCTGCCCCATGGAAGCCGGAGATGCCACCTGCGATGGGATAGTCGACGTTGCAGATGTCCTATTAATCATCAACTATCTGTTTCTTGGCACGTCGCCGCCAGGGTGTTGATAAAGAACCCCTCCCTGCTGTGCCCCTCTCTACTTTGAGACGGTGTCATAATTCGGTTTTTTGTAGGCGCAGACTTTAGTCTGCGAAAACCATTTGTTGAATTCCGACAGCTTACGCCCATATGGGCGGCTACAAAGTCAAAACATGATTATGAGACACCCTGTTTGTGGAGAGGGGGAAACAGGGGGTGAGCTAAACCATTTCGTCTTGCGTTTATAACGCACGAAGCGGATCGTTTCATTTCTCGGGGGGCATCTCTCCCCGTGCAAACTCCTTCCATCCTTCGGCGTATGCCCTGAGTTGTCTGTCCACCAGAAAGTTCACGCTTTCTTCTTCGAAAGCTCCATCCTCTTTTCTTTCACCCGCTTTTACTCCGCCAAGAATCTCTATACCTTGATCGACCGTTTTAACCGGGAAGATGCGGAATTTACCCTCCTTTACTGCCTCCACCAACTCTCTTTTTAGCATCAGACCATCCACATTCTGATGGGGAATTATCACTCCCTGAGTTCCGGTCAAACCCTTGGCTTTACACACCTCATAGAAACCCTCGATCTTTTCATTCACCCCGCCAATCGGCTGGATTTCTCCCTTTTGATTTATGGAACCGGTAACGGCAACATCCTGCCTCAAGGGAAGTCCTGACAAGCTGGAGAGAATGGCGTATACTTCGGTAGATGAGGCACTGTCTCCTTCCACGCCCGAATAAGACTGCTCAAAGCACAAGCTGGCGCTCATAGTCAGAGGCTTCTGCTGCGCGTATTTACCTCTCAGGTACCCTGCTAAAATCAAAACTCCCTTGTTGTGGGTTCGTCCACTCAGATCAGCTTCCCTTTCGATATTTATCACCCCGGCTCTTCCCATGGAGGTACGGGCAGTGATTCGGGTGGGCTTCCCAAAAGCGTATTCCCCCAAATCGTACACCGAGAGCCCATTTATCTGTCCCACAACCTCTCCTTGCGAATCTATCATAATGATGCCCTCTTCGATCATCTCCTGAATCTTATCCTCGGGCAGGCTGACCCTTTCTATCCACTCATCAATGGCCTTTTCCACGTGCTCCCGCGTCACCTGTTTGCTCTTGGCATTGCTTGCCCAATAACTTGCCTCCCGGACCAGATCCGCTATTATGGTGAATCTGGTCGACAACTTTTTCTGTTTGCCGGCGACCCTGACCCCATACTCCACCACCGCGCCCACTCCACCTTTGTCGAAGGGCAAGAGCTTGTCATCGTCGCATATCTTCTTCATGAAACAAGCATATTGATGAACGTTGGTCTCGTCCTTGGGCATGACCGAGTCGAAGTCGGCTTTCACCTTGAATATCTTTTTGAAATCCGCGTCCCGGTAATAGAGCAAATGGTATAAGAAACTGTCTCCGATCATGACCACTTTCACTTCTAGATCGACCGGCTCTGGCTTCAAAGCAGAGGTACCCATGAAATAGAAAGGATCAAAGGCTTGAATCTCAATTACCCCGTGCCGAAGGGTACGTTTGAGAGCTGGCCAGACCCCAGGTTCTACCAGGGCATCCAGCGCATTGACCACCAGGTAACCTCCATTGGCCCGCAGAAGTGAACCAGCTTTGATCTTCGTGAAATCGGTCTTCCACATCCCCAGCCTATCCGAAGTTCTTTCAATTGTACCAAAGAGGTTTCTATAGGAGGGAGTGGTCTCTATTACTACCGGAGCCCTCTTGGTTTCCGAGTTGTCCACAAGCACGTTGACCTGGTACTCCAAGAAATCATCTTCACCTTTGCCCGGAGGCGGTCCAAGGATGGGCACCGGGGGAGGCTCCTCCTTTTGCCGCCTGAATCTGTCCAGGTTGTCGATCAGACTTTCTTCCACCTCCTGCAAATAGTTTTGAATCTTTTCATTTTCATATTTGACTTTTATTTCCTTGACCGACTCCCGTATCAGAGGGAAGATAATCTCCTGATCCAAAGTCTGAAGCGCCTTTTCAAACTCTTTCACTATTTCCTTCCCTTCCTTGAACACATCATCCATCAGCTTCCCTAAGGCCAAGTACTTCGCCCCGAGGGCTTTGAATTGCTCCTCGGGGAACTTGCCCTCCTTCACTTGTTTCTCCAGTCTGGTAAGGCTGGTGGGCTTGCCGTCGACCAAAGGCTGGATATCCGGCTTGACGAAAGGACCCATCTTGAGCTGAACCACAGCGAAACCCTCTTTTTTCACCTGGTCGTCGAATTCCTGCAGAATGGCTTTTTGACCATCTTCGGACTCTTTTACCAGCTCGCTCCTCCTCTCCTGATACTGCTCACTTTCGAACACCGCGGGGATGTTTTTCTTGAGCGAGAGGATCAGATTCTCCATCTCCCGTTTGAACGCCCTGCCCTGACCCGCAGACAAACTTACGATCCTGGGCATGTCGGGGTTTTTGAAGTTGTTAACGTAGCACTTGTCGTCCGGACGCTTTTTCTTTTTCGCCAGTTTTTCCAAAAACAGCTTGATGGTGGTCAATCTTCCGGTGCCCACAAAGCCGGCCACGAAGATGTTATACCCAACGCTTTCTATGTCCAGGCCCAGTTTGATGGCCTTCACCGCCCGATCCTGCCCAATGATCCAGTCGCAGGGCTCCACGTCATCAGTCGAAGCAAGCTTCAGACTCTCCGGATCACATCTCCATCGCAGTTTCTCTATGGGAACCTCTTCGAAATCCGTTTTCTTAGACATCTTCATCACTCTCCTTTTTCTCCAAACCAAAACATTAATGCAGATCCTGAAAAGATACGGATATTCATCCAAACTCGACGAAGTACCAACTTCTTCGCCTAAACTGATTCATCCATCTCAATCACCGAAACACGTTCCCACTGCTCTGGCTGCCTCGACAAGAGGGGAAGATAAATCCACCTTTTTGAGGCTCCTGATGGCGGATTCAATAGGCACCGCAGTCGTCTGGCCGCATTGCAAACTGGACATGTATCCGAATTCTTCAGTCAGGATCATATCCACAGCCTTTTTGCCGAGTTGAGTGGCTAATATCCTGTCAAAATCGGTTGGCTTGCCCCCGCGCTGGAGATGTCCCAGTATGATGACCCTGGTCTCGAGACCCGTCAGTTCCTCTATCTGTCGGGCAATTCTGTAGCTTATCCCCCCCAGTCTAATCGGGTCGGTACTGGTTTTGACCCTCCTTTTGACCACCAACCCTTCATCTTCAAACTTCACCCCTTCTGCCACCACTATGATGCTGAAACGTTTTCCAACTTGGCTTCTCCTTTTAACCTCCCGACAGATTCTTTCGATTCTGTAGGGAATCTCCGGAATCAGGATTATGTCTCCCCCTCCAGCCACACCTGCATGCAAAGCCACCCATCCGGTATATCTTCCCATCAACTCCATGATCATCACCCGATGATGAGATTCGGCGGTGCTATGGATATTATCGATGGCCTCGGTTGCTACGGCCACGGCAGAGTCAAACCCGATGGTGAAGTCGGTGGCCTCCACGTCGTTGTCAATGGTCTTGGGTATCCCCACGATGGGCATTCCCAGCTGAATCAATTCGTGGGCGATGTGCAAAGTACCATCTCCTCCGATGCAGACCAAAGCCTCCAAGTTCAGATTGCGAAAATTCCTCAAGACCTTTTGGGAGACGTCTTTTTTCTCCTTTCCGTAGGCAAAGGGATTGGCGCGATTAGAAGTTCCCAGTATGGTGCCGCCTTGAGCCAATATTCCGGAGACATCCTGGCTCTCCAATTTTCTGGTCCTGTTTTCGATCAAACCCTCATACCCATCCTCAATCCCGATCACCTCCATCTTGTAACAGTGGATGGCGGTTTTGGTGACCGCCCGGATGGCCGCATTGAGCCCGGGACAATCGCCTCCTCCCGTCAGGATGCCTATCCTTTTCCTTTTCATCCACAGCTCCCGTATTTTTTCGTCAAGACAAATATACTTTCACGGTTTTAACAAACTCAAGATACTTCGGAACGGTAATTCAATCAAGCATTTTTAAAGTAACAAAAGGCTTGCATTAAATGCAAGTCAATTTTATATTAAAATCGAAAGGATGATATTTCTATGAAAAACGTGGTTGTGTTGGGATCGACCGGATCGATTGGCAGGAATACATTGAGCGTATTATCCGAGTTTGCCGATAGATTCTCCGTTTTCGGACTCTCTGCCAATACCAATGTGAGCCTGTTGGGGGAACAGATCAAGAGGTTCAAGCCGAAGAAGGCAGCCATTAGTGACGAAGAGAGCTTTCACAGGTTCGCCAAAGAAGACAAGATCGAGATTCTCTCTGGCGTGGATGGCTTGAAAAGACTGTGTTCTGCCCCCGAGGTCGATTTGGTCATAAATGCTCTGGTCGGATCTGTCGGTCTTCTGCCCAGTTTTGAGGCTATCGAGTCGGGGAAGGACTTGGCTATTGCCAACAAAGAAACACTGGTCATGGCAGGGGACCTCTTAATCCAAAAAGCCAAAGAGAAAAACGTAGAAATCCTACCCATCGACAGCGAACATTCCGCTATCCTGCAATGTCTTCTGACCGGGAAGAAAAACGAGGTAAAAAGCTTGATTCTCACTGCATCCGGCGGACCCTTTCTCAGGAAGAAAAGGGAAGATTTGAGGAATGTGACGGTAGAAGAGGCACTCTCCCATCCCAACTGGGAGATGGGAAGGAAAATCACCGTGGATTCAGCCACTTTGATGAACAAAGGACTGGAGGTAATCGAAGCCCGTTGGCTCTTCGACATGCCGATCGACCAGATAAAGGTCTTGATACATCCTCAATCCGTAGTTCATTCCATGGTCGAGTTTGTGGATGGATCTTTAATCGCCCAGATGAGCATCCCGGACATGAAAATTCCCATCCAATATGCTTTGTTCTATCCGGAAAGGCTACTTACCAACAGCAAACCTCTGGATTTAGTCGAAACAAGAGGCCTTACCTTTGAGGAACCTGACCGGGAAAAATTCCCCTGTTTGGGGATTTGTTATCAAGCTCTGCAAATGGGAGGAACAGCTCCTGCAGTGCTGAATGCGGCTAACGAAAGGGCAGTGAAAGCTTTTTTGGAGCGGAAACTGCCATTTATAGAAATCCACGAAGTGGTGAAACGGGTATTAGATCATCACAAGGTGATGGGAAAACCAGGTCTGGACGATATTCTGAGTGCGGATGAATGGTCAAGAGAGCAGGCAAACAGAATTATCGGTTTAAGGTCAAAGGTTACCATTTAGCATTTCAAATCCGTATCAAAACATGTCTGTTCATCGTGGGGCTTAGCTTTATGGGACGAAGGAGATAAAGAGCAGGATTATGACAACATTATTAGCCACCGTATTCGTTTTGGGAATTCTGATTTTCTTTCACGAGCTGGGACATTTCTTGGTCGCCAAGAAATCCGGAATCAGAGTCGAAAGATTCTCACTGGGGTTTCCTCCCAAACTCATCGGGAAGAAGATCGGGGATACCGAATATTGCATATCCTGGGTCCCCTTGGGAGGATATGTGAAGATGGCAGGAGAGGACCCGGATCAAAAGGAAATAAAGGGTGAACCATGGGAGTTCATGTCCAAGCCGGTTGGCACGCGGGCTTTAGTGGTTTTTGCGGGTCCGGCTATGAATTTCCTCCTGGCTATCTTGATCTTCTGGGGCATAATATTCTTTGCCGGAAAACAGGAAATTCATGAGGACACCAATCAGATTGGCCTGGTGGCAGCTGGAGGTCCGGCGGATGAGGCGGGAATTAAACCGGACGACCGGATCATCTCCATCAACGGAATCGAGGTCGCTACCTTCAAAGAAATGGCGGAAATTATTTACCAACAGGTAGAAAAACCGGTGGAGGTCAAGTGGATAAGAGATGGCGAACAACACACTGCCACAATAACCACTTTCAAGGATAGAATCTTAGACGAAACCGGAGAGGTTAAATACGTAGGGAAAATCGGCATTGGCCCCAGCTATACCACAGTTAAGGTTGGTTTCTTTAGATCGCTTTTAGAGGGTATCAGCACCGCCGTCTTCATCCTGGTGGAAACAATCAAATTCATCATTGGACTCATTACGGGAGCTGCATCCATTAAGCTGGTGGGTGGGCCCGTCTTTATCGCTCAGGTTGCGGGACAGACCGCTAGAGCTGGATTTGTCAGCCTCCTTTCCTTCACCGCGCTTTTGTCGATCAATTTATCTCTGATAAACGTGCTCCCCATTCCCGTCCTGGATGGCGGCCATCTCTTGTTTTTGGGCATCGAGAAAATGAGGGGCCGGCCGCTCTCCTTAAAACAGCGTGCGGCCATGCAACAGATCGGATTCGCCTTTTTGATCCTCCTGATCATCTTTATTACTTATAACGACTTTCTTCGTTTGATAAAATAGTCACAAGGCGTAGGTCAAGCATGGCGTAACCTGCTTGACAAGTCAAAAGCAACTGTCAACCAGTCCTTCGGACATGGTTGACCTACAGATTTTTCATCCATTCTGAAGTTCCTTCCTAATTCCTTTCGGGAAATTCCTTTTGATGCATCAATTAAATGATTAATTTCCTCTTTGGGCTGTAAAATCCGAAGCTGATTCTAACTGTTCCGGGCAGATTGGCTTTACGGCCTCTTTTAACCTCCCCTCGCAGTTCTTTTGTTTCCTCTTCCGCCGCACCCAGAAGACGCCTCACGTGGGGTTGAGCGCATGAAAAGCCGAACCTTGCTCCTAAACTCGCAATCTGCTCTCTTTCAGTGAAAAGTGATGGTCAACCGGGCGCGCCGGAGCACTCGATTTTTCCAAAAAAATCTTGACAACAAGGTGACCGATTGTTATGTTCTGTGCTCAAAATAGTGAGGTACTTCACATAATCAGAAAGGTAGGCGTCGAAATTGCAGAAACATCTGAAAATTCTCGGAACGGCTGCAATTCTATTGGCCTTTGCTCAATTCGTTTTTGCCCAGTCAAACGAGGATTGCATGATGTGTCATGGTGACGAGACTCTAACCAAAGAAGACTCTCTGGGCAAAGAGATTTCACTGTACGTAGACGTAGCAGTTTTTCAACAGTCCATTCACCATGATTTGTCCTGCGTGGCCTGTCATGCAGACGCCGAGGCCGAGTTTCATGAGGCTCCGCTGGAGATGGTGAACTGTGGAATGTGCCACGCAGACGCATTAGACCTGTATGAGAGGGGATTTCATGGACAGAAATACCTGGAGGGAGTGACAGATGCTCCCACCTGCCAGGACTGCCACGATTATCACAACATCCGCTCGGTAGACGATCCCGAGGCCGATACCTACCGTGCCAACCAGCCTGAGATGTGCGCCAAGTGCCATGCGGATGTGAGATTGGTGAGCAAGTATCAGATACCGGTGCCCGCTCCCTATAAGGCATATGCTCAGAGTGTCCACGGCCAGGCACTCGAGGAAGGAGACATAGGGGTAGCTGTTTGCAGCGACTGCCATAGAAGTCACGACTTACGGCCTGCTTCTGATCCCACTTCATATGTCTATCGAACCAATATTCCCTCGACCTGCGGTCAGTGCCACCCCGGAGAGGAGGAAGAATATAGCGAAGACACTCATGGAAGAGGAGTTAAGAGAGGAGTAACTGAAGCGCCGGTCTGCACCGACTGTCATAATGATCATGGCATCAAATCGTCCAGTGACAAAACCTCGCCTACTTTTCCTGCGAACATCTCCAGGGTAACCTGCAATCGGTGTCATTCCTCAGAAAGGATCATTGAAAAGTATGGATTGGTTTCCGAAAGGGTGACAACGTATCTGGATACCTATCATGGAGTTGGGAGCAGAGCCGGTGATCTTAACACCGCCAGTTGTGTAAGCTGCCACACCAGTCACAACATCAGAGGAGAGGACGATCCCCACTCCAGCATCAACAAGGCTAATCTGCCTGAAACATGTGGGAAATGCCACGAAGGTGCCGGGGCCAACTATGCCAAGGGCTCAATACACATCATTCCTACCAGCAAGAAGGACGTAGGAGTCTACTGGGTAAGGATTCTCTACCTTAGTCTTATAATCGTGACAATCGGCGGAATGCTGGCTCACAACGGCGTGGTCATGATAAGATTTGCCATAGAACGGTACCGGGAAGCGAAAACCGGGCGGGTGATAAGGTGGACGTCGACTGAGGTCCTGTGGCACTTTCTTCTTTTCATATCCTTCGTCACATTGATCATAACCGGCTTCGCTTTTAGATTTCCGGACCACTGGTGGTCATCCTGGTTGACCCATTCTCCCACCGCCTTTGCGGCCCGGGGGGTGGCTCATCGGGTAGCAGGGGTGATTTTGATCGGCCTTTTCTTTTTCTCCATCTTCCGTTCCGTTCTCAGCAAGCGTGGTTGGCAGCAGATAAAGGCCAAATTCCCGGACCTGTCGGACGTTAGCAGCGTGACACAGAATCTTCTTTACAGCTTCGGCTTGTCGTCTAAGCCTCCTCAGTTTGGCCGATACGACTACACCGAAAAAGCAGAGTATTGGGCGTTGATGTGGGGTGGATTCGTGATGATCGTAACCGGGATTCCCCTGTGGTTCGAGACCTTCTTCTTGGGATTCATGCCCAAGTGGCTCTTGGACGTGGCAAAGGCGGTCCATTACTACGAAGCTTGGCTGGCTACCCTGGCTATCCTGGTGTGGCATTTCTTCTTCATGTTTATTCATCCGGAAAGCTATCCCATAAACTTCACCGTGCTGACCGGAAAAATGACGGAAGAGGCTTACCTGGAAAGGCACCCCCTGGATTATGAGAGGATGATCGCCCGGGGTGAAATCGCTGAGGAAGAAGGCCAGGAAGAAAAGAGCCAATAGCAGCATCTGCCCGGGTTCAGAAGGCAAAGATGCCTGCGGTTGACCATCACCAAAGAATTGGGAGTTTCTCTGTTTTCTTCTTCGGACGTGGCGAATGAGCCGATATTTGTCAATTGCCGCTCCAAGAAATCGGATTCCGATCAAATAATGCGGCAGGCAGAATCGGTCTGATTTGGCTCAGGAAGAAACCTCCAGAGGATGTTTTTGAATAATTCTAAAACAAGTACGGCATCGACTCGTATAAATACGAAGGGTTCTTTTGAATCAAAAACCTGGAGGAGGACCAATGCGCGCCAGTCTCGATAAGCAGGATTCGCACAAGAGAAAAAAGTCGGTACTGCGGGAATATGCTGAATCCTTTGCGGTAGCTTTGATTTTGGCCTTGATCATCAAGTGTTCGGTGGTGGAGGCTTACAAGATCCCCTCCGGCTCAATGGAGGATACCCTTCTGATCGGAGATTTCCTTCTGGCTAACAAATTCATTTATGGATCGAAGATTCCCTTGCTGCCCGTTCACCTGCCTGCCCTAAGAGAGCCAAAACCTGGCGACATCGTAATCTTCAAGTATCCTCGCAATCCCAAGGTGAACTACATAAAAAGGTGCGTGGCGGTGGAAGGACAGACGGTGGAGATTAGGGAAAAGGTCTTGTACGTTGATGGGAAAAGAGTCCCGGACCCTCCCAGGGGGAAATACACTGATTCTCATTTTCGTCCCAAGGGAAGGGATCCGAGAGACAATTTCGGTCCTTACGAGGTCCCCGAGGGATATTTGTTCATGATGGGAGACAATAGAGACAACAGTGCTGATTCTCGCTACTGGGGACCGCTCCCCCGGGAATTGGTTTTGGGAAAAGCCATGATCATTCACTGGTCCTGGGCCGCCGACCCCAACGCTCCCGTAGTAACCTCAAAGGACCTTACCTCCCTCCCCAAAAACGTTTTCTACAACGTCACTCATTTCCCTAACAGGGTGAGGTGGAATAGAATCGGAGATATCATTCGCTAGAAACAAAAAGGAAGAGACAGGATTCTCAAGGTTGAATTGTCCTCAAATAGGGATTTTTGTTATCCGGCTTGCCGGAACAGAAATCCCTATTTTTGATGTACTTCAAAGGGTGGACGGAATTCTTCCCTATTTGATCCTCGTCCCTTTTCTGGATTTGCCAAGAGTATGAAAAAAAGGTTCGATTCGGTATTGGCTTTCCTGAAGCCACCAGGCACGGTCTCGTTCTTCGCAGCCATTTTCCTTCTGGGGTTGATCTTTCTTGGACTACTGCGACTTGGCTTCCTGTTCAGGCACAGAGAGGCCGCCTCTGGCATACCGACCCTGACCATTCTCCACTCCTTTTTTATAGGCGCACGGTTTGACATGGTGGTGATGACCTACGTATTCATCCCGCTTTTTATCCTAAGCTATCTTCCCTTCGTTGGCATTCACCGCTTTAGGGTGGGTCGAGTTGTAATCCAAACCATACTCTTCCTGTATTTTGGTCTCGTTTTTCTTTTGAGCCTGATCGACGTCGAATACTTTGGGGACTTCGGAACTCGCCTTAGCTTCTGGGCATTGGAATATCTGGATCAGCCGGGGATGATGTGGTATACCATCTGGTCAGGATATCCGGTTATTCTTTATCTTATGCTGTGGGGCCTTCTAACTTTTGCCTTTGTCTGGACCGGCATAAAAATCAGTAAGAGACTATTCATCAGAAAACATAAGGAGAAGGTCTTAAGCCGCCTCCTTTATCTGGTGCTAGTCCTTGCGCTTTTGTTTTTGGGGGCACGTGGACGGTGGCAGCTGGCTCCCATCGATTGGGGGTTGGCTTATTTCAGTCCTTATAGCCTGGCCAATCAGCTGGCTCTGAATGGGGTTTACACTCTGGGGAAATCCTATCTGGAAGAGCAAAAGGATATCCACGGCGAATTGGCAGAACGGTATCGCTTCTTTCCCACAGGGCAAGCTCTTTCCAGCGTGCAAAACATGTTAGTCACCAAACAGGAGAAGCTCACCGATTCTCTTCATTCGTTGGCTCGCTGGTATTATACCGATTCGCCCGACGAGGCAAACAAAGACTACAATGTGGTGATCGTACTGCTGGAAAGCTGGCTGGCGCGTTTTGTGGGTGCCCTGGGAGGAAAAGACGGAGTCACTCCGAATTTCGACAGCCTGGCGCAGAAAGGGATACTATTCGAGAATTTCTTTGCCACTGGAACCCGCACCAATCGTGGAATACCGTCGGTGCTGTGTTCTTTTCCTTCATCGCCGGTGCGCTCCATAATGAAAAAACTCTCCGCCAACCGTCCGTTCACCTCACTTGCCAAGATACTGAGAGAGAGGGGATACCGGTCCACGGTCATCTATGGTGGAGACCTGCAGTTTGACAACATGGAAGGTTTTCTGCGCAACCAGGGATTCAATGCTTTTCTAGGACAGGAGGATTTCCCCTCGGAAGCAAGTCTCGGGAAATGGGGCGTTCCGGACCATGTCGTTTTCGAACGGGCAAACCGGGAATTCCGCAAATTCGGCGGTCGTCCTTTTCTAGGGGTGATTCTCACTTTGAGCAACCATGAGCCTTTCCTCTTGCCCAACCCGGAATTTCGGATCTTCCCCGAAGATGAGCCTCACTCCGACTACCTGAATACGTTTTACTATTCCGATTGGGCTTTAGGCAAGTTCTTCCGCCAAGCAGAAAAGGAGCCTTATTTTGACAACACCATATTTGTGTTGGTGGCCGACCATGGCCGGCTTCTGGAAAACAAAAGCGACCTGTCCTGGGAGCGGTTTCACATTGCCTGCTTGATTTACGCCCCGCACATACCAATCAAATCCTCGCCCCAAAGGGTAACCAGAATAGGCAGCCAAACCGATCTCCTCCCGACCATCCTTGGTCTTCTGGGCAAATCGGTCCTTCATCAATCCTGGGGTCGCGATCTTCTCTCTCTTCCTGCCGAAGATGGGGGCTTCGCCATGATGATAGATGGAAAGCTTGTCGGTTGGGCAGAGGGTTCATATTTTTTCGTCGATCGCATAGGTGCCGATCCTTCTCTTTTCGATACTAGCCAGGACCCACTACAAAAAGATGATCTCTCCGCGAAATTCCCAAAATTGGTGAAAGAGTTTCAAGCCAGGGAACGTTCCTTCCTGCAGCTCAGCGTGGAAATGACCAAGAGAACAAAGGGCACGCAGCCATAATTCGTTCCAACGGTCAGGCGAGGCAAGATCCGGCAAAGGTAAAAAAGGAACAAAAAACTTCACTTTTTGCTTGACACTGAAAATCGGGGCGTTTAAATTTCAGCCTGACAGCAAAAAGAGTGCAGTCGATGTCATCAGGAAATGGGATTTTCACCCTGCTTGTTTTCATTCTAAGCTAAAAAATCCGCTGTCGGAACTGCAAACTTTGACGATACATTATTAAGGGAATCTCTGTGTTACGATAAAGACGGAGGTTCTCGATGTGATCGACAAACGAAAAAACGGGAAATTCTGCTTTGACTGGATGATCTTCCCAGCGATTCCGATATGGGCACCTCATATTCGGGCAGATTCTGATACCCACTTGCATCAAGACTCAGGATGAGCACAAATTAAGAGGTCTGTTCTCAACCATACCAAGTTGCTGACAAACATGCTTATCGTTCCAAAGGAGGTGATGTATTACAAATCATTTTGATAAGTTCTTTTTGTGAACTAAGGAAAGTGAAACTTCTATTTCTAAGGAGGAAATAGCGGTGAACAAGAAAGTGATTCGCATATCGATACCGGTGTTGGTTTTGTCTTTCTTCCTTCTGTCGACTCTTCTCTTGGTACAGGACAGAGACGAAGTTTGGGCTGGAACCACGGGGAAGATAGCAGGAATAATAAAAGACAAAGATACCGGCGAGCGGCTCCCCGGGGTGGCAGTGACAATCGTGGGAACCACCATGGGAGCGGCTGCAAATGAAAAGGGCGAGTATTTTATCCTGAATGTGGTTCCAGGAGTCTACACGCTGAAGGTCTCTCTTATCGGTTACACTTCGGTGGACATTGACCAGGTTTCGGTGTCGCTGGATTTGACCACCACCATCGATTTCGAGCTGACACCCCAGCCGCTGGAGGTGGGAGGCATCACCGTAACTGCGGAGAGACCTATCTTCGAACCGGATTTGACTTCCACGGCACACATAATCACCTCTGCAGACTTAGTCCACCGTCCGGTGATAAATACGGACGGGATCGTCTACCGCACTCCCGGAGTGGTGTTCGACCCCATCGGTGGCCCCATCAATCAGGGAACCCAGGGAACCGTGCTGGGTAATGAAGGGGACCGGGTGACCGACACAGCCAATCCGGGGATAACCTTGAGAGGTGGGCGTCCGCAGGAGGTGGTATACATGGTCGACGGGTTGTCCATCACCGATCCCATCCTGGCGGGTCAAGCCACCAATCTGAATCATTTTACCATCTCCGAGGTTCAGCTGATCACCAGCGGGTTCAATGCGGAATACGGCAACGCCATGTCCGGCATCATCAATTACGTCACCCAGGAAGGTGGGCCAAAGCTCTCCGGAAAATACCAGTATTCCACCGATGCCATTCTGGGGGACGATTATGATCTCGGGACCAACGAGCATTTCTTAAGCTTGAATGGTCCTGTGCCCGGCACCAGCGGCAAGCTCGGCTATTATTTCAGCGGCAATCTGTATCTGACTGACGATTGGGGCCCCCGAGTCCACAAACTTCCTCACCACCAGCAGCAGACCTACCGAACTCAGGGCAAGCTAACTTTCAAACTCACCCCGGCCATCACCTTGCGCAGCGGTGGCTTCGTTAACCGAAGACAATATGAAAGGTATAACCACACCTGGCTGTACAACCTGGAAAGCTACAACGCCACCCTGGAAAAGGCCAAACAGGTCTATCTGTGGTTAACCCACTCAGTCTCCAAAAGCACGTTTTACGAGGCCAAGCTCGGATACTTCAGCAACGACTACACCATAGGCAGACGCCTGGACAGAAACTTCTTGGAGCGCACCGCTAATGACCTGTACCCGGACGACCCGGAAGCGGCGGAAGCCTTCATTGCTGAACACGAGGGCGATATCTGGGACGGCGATTGGTGGACGGACTACGAATTCTGTGAACCTACGCCTGATACGAGTGAGTGGCGGAGATACCGGGAGCGGAGGCAGGAACAGAACTATCCTTTGGCCGTGGACAATCTGTTTTGGTCGCACTACGATACCCGATCCTATGAGACCAGAGAAAGTAACGTCATCACGGCTAAGTTCGATATCGTCAGCCAGGTGGACTTCAACAACCAGATCAAATCCGGAGCTGAATTCAACTCTTACAAGATCACCAGGCATTACAACAGCCTTCCCTGGGATGCTCAACCTTTCATAGACATCTATGAGTTCAAGCCCAAAGGCGGTGCCTTCTATGTCCAGGACAAACTCGAATTTCAGGGGCTCATAGTCAATGTCGGAGGAAGAGTCGATTATCTGAGCAAGGAAGCAAAGGGTTGGGAAAACGAGAGGGACGTTCCAACCAGACCCGACTTAGAACCTGACAGCGGACGAACCGCCGAGTCGGACGTTAACATCGACTTCAGTCCCAGATTGGGAATCTCTCATC
>Ga0315539_1000744_pt1 | contig 24405 bp, 15 predicted proteins | sample SalMarSW160150MG_FD_203097 | JGI IMG/M metagenome (GOLD analysis project Ga0315539, IMG submission 203097) | Salt marsh sediment microbial communities from the Plum Island Ecosystem LTER, Massachusetts, United States - Salt Marsh Sediment SW1601-150 ... | reverse complement strand
ATCCATGTCACCACCGTCGCCCAGGGTCGAACCTTCGCTGCCTACGAAGTGCTCACTGACCCTGTTGTAACAGCCGTTAATCTGACGGCACATGCTGTGAATGTGAAGGTCGTCGGCGTAATCGAACTGGACGCTGTGGAAATCGAACTGGTTGCCGGTCTTGCGGCGGGCGCGTCCACCGAAGCCGAGAGCCCTGATCGGCGGATGCCCGATGAACCAGTTGGCGATATCGATGTTATGGACATGCTGCTCGACGATGTGGTCGCCGGACATCTCGGCAAAGCTGACCCAGTTGCGTATCATGTAGTCCGCGTCGCTTTCGCCGGGATTTTTCGTCGCGTGCCAGAGCGCCCCCTGACACCACCAGATACAGCCGCCCCGAATTTTACCGATGGCACCATGTTGTACTGCATAAGCTGTCCGGAGGTAGTTCGCCTTATGACGACGCTGAGTGCCTGCAACTACCGACAGCCCCTTCGTCTTGGCAAGCTCACCGGCCTCGATAATCCTGCCGCCGCCGGGCGGGTCCACGGCCACGGGTTTTTCCATAAAGACATGCTTGCCGGCCTTGATCGCCGCTTCGAAATGCACGGGACGGAAATTCGGCGGCGTGGCCATCAGTACAACATCCGCATCCGTCTCAAGCAGTTTCTTGTACGCATCCGCTCCATCGAAACACCGTGACACAGGGACATTGTACGTTTCGGCGGCTTTTTGGATCCTGGACATGAACCAGTCCGCCAATCCGACGATCTCAAGCTCCAGACCGTCGATGGACTTGGCTGCTTCCAGACAATTGCCAAGAGCATCGGTTCCCCTGCCGCCGCATCCGAGCAGGGCAACTTTCAGCCTTCTTTTCGCCGATGCGGCAAAGATAACGTTTTTGCCGGCCATGACCGCCGCTACGCCGGTCGCCGATGTTTTAATAAAGTCCCTTCGCGAAACTTCGCCGGTTTTTATTTCCAGCTTCTTCATAAATTACCCCTTCATAGGATCGTCATCAATTGCTCCCGCTTACGTCATGAATTCTTCCACGGAAGCAACCGATTTAAAAAATTGTCACTGGCCCTGCGATTCTCTCAGGCTTTCTTAAATGCTGTCCATTTTTGTTTGCTTTTGGTGCTGGCCAGAACGGTCTCGATAAAAAGCATACCGCGCAGGCCGTCATTAACATCGGGAAAATCCAAAGCCAAAGGATCGGCTTTCGTTCTCGTTAATCTCGCCCGAACTGTATCTGCGAAGTTGCAGTAAATATTGGCAAAAGCCTCGAAAAAGGCCTCCGGGTGTCCGAACGGAAGTCGCGTCGCACGACCGGCGGCGGGGCTTTTGGCCCCGATATAATCGTTGCCGCGGCGCCAAACCTGCACGGGCCCGTCAGGAACTTTCACATAGAGATAGTTCGGATGCTCCTGGTGCCATTCCAAGGCTTTTTCGTCGCCGTATATCCAGATGGCCAGATTATTTTCTTCGCCGATAGAGACCTGGCTGGCGTGAAGAACTCCCCTTGCCCCGTTGTTGAAACGCAGCAGGACGTTGCCGTCGTCGTCGAGCTTGCGGCCCTTGACAAAAATCGTCAGATCGGCACAAAGATGACTAATCTTCAGGCCCGTGATATATTCGGACAGATTCTCGGCGTGCGTGCCGATGTCACCCATACACCCGGCGCCGCCGCTCTGCTTCGGGTCGGTCCGCCATGCCGCCTGCATACTGCCGGCTTTTTCCAGAGCTGTGGACAGCCAGCCCTGTGGATACTGGACGACAATCTTGCGAATCTTGCCTAATTCACCGCCGCGTGCCATATCGCGAGCTAACTTAACCATCGGATAGCCGGTGTAATTGTGCATCAGCCCGAACACCTTTCGGGATTTCCTGACGATCTTCTTCAGCTCTTTCGCTTCCTTGACATTGAACGTCATCGGCTTTTCGCACATCACGTGGAAACCGGCATTGAGTAAATCTCTGGCGATGGGAAAGTGCCAGTTGTTAGGCGTGGTAATCGAAACGAAATCGATTCTTTCGCCTTCCGGCAATTTCAGTTCCCGCTCGATCATTTGCTGATAAGTGCCGTACACTCGTTTGCTGTCGAGCAAAAGCTCGCGTCCCATTTGTTTGGATTTGCGGGGATTAATATCGAACGCCCCGGCCACTAATTCGATCCCCCCGTCCATGCGGGAAGCCTTGCGATGTACGTCTCCGATAAACGCTCCCGGACCGCCGCCGACCATTCCCATTTTTAATTTTCTACCGAGTGCCATGCCAGCTCCTTTCACAAAATAATATGCCAAATAAAACTTCGTGTTTGATGGTGTTTTTCAATAATGCACAAATGTAACGCAAACGGAGCATCTTCGCAAGGTTTTGTTCGCGAAGAAAATCAGGGCAAAATGCGGCAAAAAATCTATAAGCTCGATAATCAGGCTAACACCGGCACGAAAATGGTTGAACACAGGATACAAATCAAGTACTCTGTTATTTTCCATAGTTCATTGGTTGTCAGAAAGCAGCGAAATCAGCCTAACAGTTGAGTTATTGTGAAGATAATCCGAAAAAATGAATCGAAAACCTTCTTATAGGAGAAAAGAAGAAAATGGCGAAATTGAGTGCATTTGCGGACGAGGTAACCGATATTTTCCTGGAGCAGGTCAAATATCTTGCGGCGGAAAATGTGGGCTTCATCGAGCCTCGCTTTATCAATAAAAAAAATATTATGGACCTGACGAAGAACGATGTCAGGGAAGCAAAAAAGATGATCCAGGATTACGGCCTGAAGGTTAGTGCCATCGGCTCACCCATAGGTAAAGTAAAACTCGACGAGCCTTTCGAGCCGCATCTGGATAAATTCAAACACGCGATTGACCTGGCTGTATTCTTCGAGACTCCGTACATACGAATGTTCAGCTATTACGCACCCGAAGGAAAAAACATCGACGACTGCCGCGATGATGTCATGGAGCGGATGGCGTCAAAAACAGAGCTGTTAAAAGATGTCGATGTCACGATGGTCCATGAAAACGAAGCAAAGATTTACGGCCACACGGCTCAAAACTGCGTCGATATAATCGAGACTATCGATTCGCCGAAACTTCGGCTGGTCTATGACCCTGCCAATTTTGTTTGGGGAGAAAAAATTACCAACAACATCGAGACCTGCTGGCCCTTGATGAAACCGTACGTCGTCCACGTCCATATCAAGGATTGGAAGCTCGGCTCCAAAGACATCGGCAGCATTCCCGGCGAAGGCGACGGCCAAATAAAAGAGCTTCTGGCCGAGCTTGCAGCGACGAAATATGACGGCTGCCTGACCATGGAGCCGCACCTGCAGACAGGCGGTCAGTTCGGCGGCTCCACCGGGCCGGAGCTTTTCTCCCGAGCTATCGCCGCAGTAAGAGAAATCGCCGATGAGGTGGGTTTGGAGTGTGACTGAAGATCATGGTGGGGCAAGCCCCACCCTACAGTTCTTCTATAGGGAAAGGAATATTTTATATGAAGACCTGGAATTTCGGAATAATCGGTGCCGGACTTATCGCGGATTTTCACGCAAGGGCCATAGGTGACATACCCAACGCGAAACTTGTCGGCTGCTGCGACAAGATACCGGACAAAGCAAAAACACTCGCGGACAAATACGGCGTTCGTACTTTCGAAGACTATCAGCAAATGCTCGAAAGCGACGAAATAGATATTGTCACGATTGCCACGCCGAGCGGAGTTCACGCCGAGCCGACAACTGCCGCCGCCGAGGCCGGCAAGCATGTTATATGCGAAAAACCGCTGGAAATTACATTGGAGCGAATCGACTCGATGATCGCCGCCCACCAAAAATCCGGCACCTATTTAGGCGGCATATTCCCCTACCGGTTCAATGACATGATGGGGCCGATCAGAGAGGCGATAAATACCGGGCGCCTCGGCAGGATAACTTATGCCGGTATATATGTCCCCTGGTGGCGGACGGACGAATATTACAAAGACTCATGGCACGGCACATGGAAATTAGACGGCGGCGGTGCGCTGATGAACCAGTCCATCCACATGGTCGATATGCTCTGTGATTTAATGCCCCCTATCGAATCTGTCCAGGCTTATACTGCGGCACTCGGCCACAAAATCGAAACCGAAGACACCGCAGCCGCCGCAATCCGTTACACCAACGGGGCTTTGGGAATTATCTACGGCACAACCGCCTCGTATCCCGGCCAGTTCAGGCGATTCGAAATCACCGGTACAAAAGGAACCGTCATAAACGTGGAAAATAGTATCACCGTCTGGCAATTCGCCGATGAAAAGCCGGAAGATAAAGAAATCCTCGCGAAGTTCGGGCAAATATCCGGTGGCGGCGGCGTATCCGACCCGGCGGCAATTTCTTATGAAAATCACACGCGAAATTTCAGGGCGTTCCTCGATGCACTCGAAGCCGGTGAAGATTTCTGGATAGACGGCCGAGAAGCCCGAAAGGCCGTGGAAGTGATTCTTGCAATATATAAATCCGCCAAGGAACAAAGGCCGGTGACACTCAATTCCTGATTCACAGCCGAGACAGTAATTTGTTTACGGCAATATCCGGTCTTACAATTTCTCCGCGGGAACATCCCTTCCGCCTTGATTAAGGACCAGTCTTGTGACCCGGCCGCCGGCGTCTTTGACAAATGTGATATAAGCATCAACCTCTCTAAAGAAAAAATGCGTCGGAGTTTCCGGATATAACTGGAGCCTGGGCTGATTCGCGAGCCGGCAATAGAGCCGCCCTTCTTCCTGAATAATATCGAGATTGAATCCGACCTTGATTTGATAGCTGCCGACATAATCGCCGTAGCTCGATGCTACTTTAGGATCTTTTAACGCCTTCTTCGGCATTCGATACGGCAACCCGAATAAAATCGCTGCAAGGTCCTCGCTTATCCGGGTGACGGGACAATGCTCGAAATTGCTAAGGACAATAACGCAGGCATCATCGTTGATATATCGCACGATGTTCGGCCTGAAGCCTTCCGTCTCTCCCATGTGGGCCAGGACGTCCTTGTCGAATATACGTGTCTTTCCCCACCCATAGCTGTATTGCTCTGGGCCGGACATAAGGAACTTATTCACAGGAGTCTTATTAATAAGCTTGTCGGTATATAATGCCCGGTCCCATTTGAACAAGTCCCCTACCGTAGAATAAATCGCCCCGGAGGCGTGGGCGTTCTGCATAATACGATTTTCCGCCGGGACAATATTATTGCCTTTAAGTTTGTGCCCCGCCGCCATGTTTTCGATCTGGCGTTGATAATATTCAAAGCCGGAATTTACCATGCCTAACGGTTCCAGTATCTGGTCTTTAATAATCTCGGCATAGGGCTTTTGTGTCACCTTCTCGATAATGAATCCCAGCAGAATGTAATTGGAATTACTGTATTCGAATTTCGTGCCCGGCGGAAATTCCAGAGGCAGATTCTTGAATGTCTTAATCGTCTCTTCGAGCGGACACGGCTCAGTTCGCCGCCGGGTGTTGAAATCGCCAAGAGTCGTATGGTCCACAATGCCGGAACGATGATTGAGCAGCATATCTAAAGTAATTTCATTGCCCCGTGGATAATCCGGCAGGAATTTTTTCAGAGAGTCTTTGACACTCAATAATCCCTTTTGTTCGAGTTGCAAAACAGCCATTGCCGTAAAGGTCTTTGTCAATGAGGCGATACGAAATTTTGTATCACAAGTATTGGCAATATCCTTGTCGTAGTCTGCTTTTCCGTATGCCTTTTGGAAAATTATCTCCCCGTCTTTGGCAACGAGCACCGTCCCGCTGAACATATCCTCCGCCGTCCAGGCCTGCAGGTAAGTATCCATTTTTTGCAGGAGTGCATTCGCCGCAAAACAAGTTGACCCTGTAAAAATAAACAATGTGCTCAACACAAGAGCAAAACCAATCTTTTTCCGTACCATAATACTTTTCTCCTGTAAAGAAAATGGAAAATCAATAATGTTGAGATAGTCGCCACCCCCGGTCATTTATTTCAGAAAAAGATTAATTTTATTCTTATCAGACTTTGGGTCGAAACTCAATTTTTACATTTCTACCAAGTCGTTGAGATACTCTTCCACGTTCGTGTAGCCGTCCCCATCCGCATCCGCAGGGCCGTCGGAGGCATCTTGCGGATTAAGATTATGCTGCTTTTCCCACTCGTCGGGCATGCCGTCCCCATCGCTGTCACGAGGTGCCGGAGCGCTTTTCAAATCCGGCCATCCGCCGACTTCTTTCTGGCTGTTTATGATGCGGCCTTTACCGGTTTTGACATCCTCGACAATCCGCCTGTCAACGGCGTCCCGCCGCGGCAGGCTCGCCCCGCCATGAGCCAGCACGGCCTGATAGGCCTCTTTCGCCTCCTGCGTAACGATCGGTCCGGTTTCAAAAGGCTTGGATTGTTTGTACGCAGCGATTTGCGATTCATTCCAGTCATCGAAGTTCACTACAGACCACGGATCGGCCGGCAGAATATTGTTGTAATAATTGCCGATGAAATATCCCCGGTTGTTAGGCGAACCTTCTTTGTAGGCTATGCCGTTAGATACGGAATTCGGGCCGGGCATAAGATAATTGCCAACGTAATTGAGCCTGGTGACACTATTGGCGTCGGCGTTATAGCCGGCGTGAGAGCCTTCCCAGTTATAAATCACGTTGTTGCGGAAATCCAGCAGCAGGCCGTCCGGATCCGTTTCCGGAGTATTGGGATAGTCGTAGTTGCCGGGTCGCGGATTCCGGCCGCGGTTGTGGGCGTAAAGATTATGGTGGTAGCTGTACCGCACGCCGCGACAGCCGCGTATCAACGAACCGAAACCATGATTTTCCGGATTCAGCGCCTCGGTAATAAAGCACCATTGCACCGTCAAGTCACTCAGGACCGGCCGATGCGTTGACGAAGAAAGTGCCTCGTCCAAGCTCCAGCTTGCCGAGCAATGATCGATAATAATATGCTGCCCGAAAACTATATTAATCGAATCGCCCGCCTGTCCCTCATCACCAAGCCGGCAACGCAAAAATCGAACGACAACATGGTCCGCAGCGACGACAAACGTCTGGTCCCGAAGGCATATCCCATCGCCAGGCGCGGTCTGTCCGGCGATTGTTATAAAAGGATTTCTGATTACAAGGGAACTTTTGAGCCGGATTGTGCCGGAGACATCGAATATGACAAACCGGGGCCCTTCGGCCTCCACCGCTTCGCGCAGCGAGCCCATCCCCTCATCTTCCAACGTCGTGACGTGATATACTTTTCCGCCGCGTCCTCCTTTTGAAAAAGCCCCGAATCCCTCCGCCCCGGGAAACGCTCGAATAGCCCCCCTGTTATCTTGTGAAAATAAGAAGGCGGGTTGTAAAATCAGTAGTACGACAAATAGCATCGAAAAAATTAATTTTTTCACAAGTTGTCCTTTCAAAGTTCATAACATCAAAGCATCTACTTTTCTCATATCACTTTTGCCGCATTTTGTCAATGACCGACCGAAGTGTCGTTTTGGTGCAGTGTCACCCTGACTCAAAGTTTGGGCATATTTGATAATAAACCAAATCCTGGATTGTCTCTACATCCTTGTCCGGCATATATAAGTAATTATAGTTGCTATATTATTTGTTTACATTCAGTTGCCAATCTCATCCAGGTGTCAATATACCTGCCTTTGGAAGTTCGTACATTGTACAAACAATTTGGCAAAATATTTCATTTGGCGCATTATTTGATAAATAGGAAATGCACGCCGCGAGTTTCCCTTCTGAACTTTCACTATATCCAACTATGGTGGCCAAATCTGGATCTAAGGGTAGTGAGCTACATAATCCAAAAGGCCCATTCTTAACTAGTTCCTCTATTTTGTCCGTAAGTTCCGCCGATTTTGAATTTCCTGGATCCATGTCGTACAACGCTGTGTACGGAATGTTAAAAGCGTTTAGGACACGTTGCAAATGTGGTATGTTTCCTTTTCCCCCAGCGTTTACAATCGTCACTCTATGACTGAAACACTCTGCATATCTCTTTGCTGTCTCTGTAATTGATATTACTTCTTCGTCCCCTTCGACAAGGATAATTTTATCAGCAAAAAACATTTTGTTTACATTTGAATCCAATAACTTAGCTAGTGCTAGCTGATTTTTCAAAGGTAGATCATTGAATATATCTTCTTCGCATTCATATACACAAGTTGGTGATTTTAATGAATCCCTTTTTAAAATTTTGACACCTTCGAAATCCTGTATATCAACCAGATGAGTACTATGGGTGCATAAAAGCACTTGGTCGTGTTCTGACAACTTTTTTATATCATCATAAAATGCTAATTGTGCTTGTGGATGCAAATACAATTCTGGCTCTTCAAAAGCAAGTATAATACCAGGAACAGACGGTAATATATCTCTAACGTTCACCCAATCGATTTCTCCCTTAATTAGAGCTCCACTTAGCTTAATTGCTCTATATATGAGCTGTCGTTGCAATCCATGTCCCTTAGTTGAAATATCACCAAGGCTCCCATCGTTGACTTCCACTGCAAGATTTTGCGTTAAGAGTTCATCTATATCTGGAAATGATGTGCTGATACGGAAATCAATATCACCCCATTCTCCGAACTCTTTTCGGAACCATTGCTCCAACGCTTCAATTTGCCTTAGTCTAGGTATTGAACCTTCCCTGTTTACTAGTGCGCCTGCAGTCTCTAATTTTTCTTGTGCATCTTTTAATACCTCAGATTCCCCGATCAATGACCTTAGTATCTGTGATACAATCCTATTTAATAATGAGGTCTTCTTTCCAATTACTATCTCTGAGACATCTCCAATTGCAGGTACTAACTCAAAGCGAGGCAACATATCTCGTCCAACGTTCTTCAAACCCTCAAATTCTGTATCAGAAATTCTCAACTCAAAATCCAACTGTGACATGTGCTTTTCGATGTAGTTATTTCTGAACTCTTCAAATAATTCTCTGTTTATTCGCCCTCCTTGAACAGATGTGTACGTAAAGAAATCGACACTTACACTTAGCCAGAAAGCTTGTGTTCCGTAACCTCTGAAATCTGACTGTAACCATTCTATCTTGGGTTCCTCAACCCAACCATGGTAATATGATTTAAGCTTCCCATTTTCTCTTTTTATAACCTTCCTAACTCTTAGGCCATCTTCAAGGCTCTTGCACACATATTTCTTTAGTCTTCCAGATTTTTCTTCTTCTGTTAGCTTATTAAAGGTTAAATCTACTATTATCTCATCGTTGCTATCTGCGAATGTGCAGAACATATCTTCAGATAGCACTCGATCGCTTGTGTTGAAAAAAAGATCGATCGCTAACAAAACATTACTTTTACCAACACTATTCTTCCCAACAAAAACTGTCAAATCCGAACAACCAAATTCCAAGTCTGCTATGCTTCGAAAATTCTTAATATACACATGCTTGAGTTTCATTATGATGCCTCATATGTTTCTGGCTATTCTTTCTCTTTATTTAAGGGTGCGTGTCTAATCTTAAGTTATCCAATATTTTTTTAGTAATGCATCTTAGGTTTTTTCATTGTAGGTGGATTTTTCCCATCCATATTGTTAGTCATCGACTGACATTTTTAAGGCTATAATTTCGTTTTGCGCAATTCCAATAATATCTTTAAATTCGCCAAGTGGATGCTGTTTAACATTCCCGGATGCATTTCAAGGCCGCGGCGGTATTATAATGGATAATGGATTATAATATGAAGTGAATTAGTTAATTGAACTCAATCTTTAGTGGCTAATCCCTAATCATCTTCTCAAAGTTTTTTCTATACATTTTGTTGAAATGACTTGACTTTTTGACCCGCGTTTTTGGGCTGAAAACGGCGATTATGAAAAAAGCTGAAAAATAGGCATGTTTTTATTAAATTTGGGTCAGTTTATATCCAAAATGTATCAATTTACCTTCAAAAATACCCAGTTTAAAATACCTTGACATCCGGCTATCTAAAATCATAATACCCTATTCCGCCTGTACTTACATCTCACAAAAGCCCCGAATCTGAATTACCAAATGTCCAATTGCCCCACCCCAAATCTGCGTTTTTGGTACTGAAAACGCTGATCAGGCGAAATTTTAACTAAAAAATTCCCGAAATTTCCCCACCGGGGCTAATTTTTCGCTCAAAAACGGGTAGCGTTTGATCCCCATCACAGGGATAGGAACTTAACAGAAATGGAAAATTTTAAAAATCCGCCCGATATTTTCCCAAGCGGAGCGTTTTTAAAACAGGTAAGGACTGCTCAATCCATGAGATAGGTAAAAAGCCACTATCTCACGGGGTAAACCATGAAATAATAATTGCCTGACCACGACAAACCTAATGTGGCCGAAAGTCGGCCGGAAAAGAAAAATGAAATTAGGGGCTTTTTAATAAGGAGCAGAATCATGATTATTAAATGGCTAAAAAGAAGTGTGTTTGTTGTGGCGGGAGTAACTCTTCTCGGCGGAATGTTGTTCGGCAAAGATGTCGTCAGCTACGTTAAAAGCTCGGCAAAATCCGTACAGACGGCAGTCAAAGACTCGGTTCCCATCGAATTCGAGCTTCGCCGCGCCCGAGACCTGCTGGAAGATATTATTCCTGAGATGCACGCCAACATCCGGCTGATCGCCCAGGAAGAGGTCGAAGTGGCGGCGTTAAAGGCTGATATCGCCAAGAGCGAGGAGAATATCGACGAAGAAAAGGCACGAATCGCCAAACTGCGGAACGCCCTCGATGTTCAACAGGCCCAATATTACTTCGGCAACAAAGAATATCCCCGCAGCTACGTTAAGGAAGACCTGGCCAATCGCTTCGAGCGATTCAAAGAGAGTGAAGTGGTGCTCGCCAGCAAGAGACGGCTGCTGACTACACGGGAAAATTCCCTTCATTCGGCAATGAATCTGTTGGAGCAGACCCGCGGCCGCAAGCGAATGCTAAAAGATAAAATCGAATCGCTTGCAAGCCAGTACAGGCTCGTCAAGGCGGCTTCAATCGGCTCGAATATCCAGGTGGATAACAGTAAGCTGGCCCAGACGGAAAAACTCATCACCCAGATTAAAAAGCGGCTGGATGTCGCCGAACGCATATTGGCCCATGAGACCCAGTTCGTTCAGGCAATCCCCGTCGATGCCGTTGTGGAAGCGGATTTGCTGACACAGGTGGACGAATATTTCCAGGACAGACAAGAGCATCCACCTGTGGCAAGTGCAGCCGACCATACTGAGAAACCTGAGCAACTACTGGAAAACTAACGCCCGGCGTGGTAAAATTAAACTGAACAATATCAAAAAGTCGCGTTCGATAGTCCAGGGAGTGATACAGTGCTGATCTTACGACTCAAACAAGCTGAAACCGCGGTTGCCGACGGGCGATTGGACGAAGCGTTCGAGATAGTCCAGTCGGAGCAAATCCGTCAGCATCGCCGCGGCCAGAAGCTTATCGGTCGGTTAGCCGGGGCCTTCGCCAAACGCGGGCAGGAAAATCTCGAGGCCGAACGGATACAGTTGGCCCTGGGCGATTGCAACAAGGCGGAGAAACTGGCCGGTAATACCGACGAGGTTGCCAGGCTGCGTTCGGCGATCTGCAGCGAGATGGAGCAAAGGCGCATCAGGGACCAGCACCGTTCGTTCAAGGTCAACCAGGCAAAGCGAAACATACAGGACGGCCGGATATCTGTCGGCAAGGCAATCCTGGACGAAGCCGACGATAGCGACAGCCAGGCGGGAATTGTCCTGCAACAGGCGAATGTCGCCAGGCTGGAGCTGAATGAGGCCATCACCAAGGCCGAGCAGGCATTAAAGCGAAACGACCTGGACAGTGTCATAGAGATTATCGTGCAAGCCGGAATCAGCAAAAACAAAAACGATAAGGTTGTCGAGCTGGTTTCCCAGCTTAAATCTTTAGCTATCGAGCAAATCAGGGAGAACCTGAACACCGGCCGAATCGACCGGGCACAGGCTTTGTGGCAGAAAGTCTCGCCCATAGCCAACGGCACCGTCGAAATATCCGAACTCGGCTCAGCGCTGAGCCATTGCCGCAGGGCGGCGGAATACGTCGCGGCGGGCAGGCCCCGCGAAGCTGTTTCCCTTCTTCGCAAAGTCAAAGTGATTTGTCCGGCGGCAAAGTGGCTCGGCACCGTCACAGAGCAAAGCCGACAGGCGGCTGAATTACTCGACGAATTAGCGGCGAGCCCCCTCGGATTGGATATCAATTCCGGTTCAGAGAACGAAAAGGAAACCGTCGGAGAAAAGTTTAGTAAATCGCCCGCCGATAACAAATTAATTCAACACGAGAGAGGGCATGGGGCCGGAGCCGGGTCGTCACTGCCGTCAAAATTTGTCATGCAGATGGACGGCGTCGGCAGTTTCCTCGTTCTACGTGAAGGACGCATCACAGTCGGGCCCGTAAGCTCATCGGCCCGGCCGACAATCGGCCTAATGGCGGACCCCAATCTTCCCGTCGCAACAATCGAGCGAGTGGAGGACGATTACTTCATTCGGTCATCCCGTCCGATTCGCGTCAACGACGTGGCGACAACCGACAAGTTACTTATCGACGGCGACCGGATTGCATTGTCGCCGAGGTGCAGGATGAAGTTCCATATTCCGAATCCTGCGAGCACAACGGCAATGCTGATTTTGTCCGGGGCAAGATTAGGGCGAGCGGATGTTCGCCATATAATATTAATGGATCGGGACATTCTGATAGGGCCTTCCGTAAGCAATCATATTCTTGCAGAAGCCCTTGACGAGACCGTCACGATCTATGCTCAAAACGGCCGCCTGCTATGTAAAGCAGCTCAACAAGTGCTGGTTGACGACAAACCGGCCGGCCCGGCCGCCTCTCTTGCTCTTGACAAACAGATCAGAATTGGTCAAATTTCATTTGTATTAACAAAGGTCACAGCGTGAATTTGAAATACGGATAACAAACAGGCATAGTACAACGGAAAGAAAATGCGAAGATATCGATACAAACATGGAGATCGCCCCCTCGAAGGATTCACAATCCAGAGGGCAGCCGGGTCCGGAGGATTCGGGGAAGTGTACTATGCGATTAGCGACGGCGGCAGAGAAGTCGCCATCAAAGCCGTCCAGAACTACGAGCAGATTGAGCTGCGAGGAATCACTCAGTGCATGAACCTCAAGAGTCCGCACTTAGTGACAATCTTCGATGTCAAGCACAACGAGCACAACGAGCCGTTCGTAATAATGGAGTATGTCTCCGGGCCATCCTTGCGCGACCTTCTTTTGGAATCGCCGGAAGGACTCGGCGTTCAAAAATCGGCTTTCTTCCTGCGTGAAATCGCCAAGGGCCTGTCGTATCTGCACGACTGCGGCATCGTCCATCGCGACCTCAAGCCCAGCAATATTTTCTATGAAAACGGATATGTCAAGGTCGGTGACTACGGCCTGACCAAATCAATCAGCGCCAGCCGTCACAGCGGCCATACCATTACCGTCGGAACGGTGCATTACATGGCACCGGAGATAGGGGCCGGTAAATATAATTTCAGCATAGATATTTACGCTCTGGGAGTGCTTTTATACGAAATGTTGACGGGGGAAGTGCCCTTTGTCGGCGGCAGCCCGGCCGAAATTTTAATGAAGCACATGACCGCCGACCCTGAGCTGGATAAAATCGAGGAGCCTTTTAGAGACGTTATTAAAAAGGCATTAGCCAAAGACCCCGACGAGAGGTACAAGAGCGTACAGGAGATGGTGGAGGATCTTTTCGGCTCGGAAAATATCCGAAACAGCGTCTCTCATTTTTCGCCGGACGAGCTTTCGATAGTTGCCGGGAGAATCGCCGCCAAAGTGGATATCGGCGAGAAGCCCGATTCGGACAAGCCCACAGTTGATATGACTCCCGCGGCCGTAGATGGTGTGGAAAAACAAATCTCCGGTACTGCTCAGCGATTCGCACAACATGTCGATGACATCGGACGGTCGGTCGCGGATAAATTCGACGCCAAGGTCGATAAGATACTCGGCGCCAAAAAGACACGCATTCCGGGAGTAACCGATCCGATTCTGCCGGGGCAGCGCCACTTCCTTGCGTTTATTTCCATGGCCGTTTTCGCCCTCGGGGCCGGCCTGCTGGTCAGTGACAATGATAAAACCATGATTTTGCCGACGGCATTGATGGTATTTGTCATGACCGGCGTGTGTGCTCGTTCTATTTTGCATTCACAGCGGCGATGGTTCGCGAACCTGGAGCCTCGGTCACAATGGCTTTCGAGACTGGTAACTTCCTGCTTTGCCTCTTCTATGGCCGTAATAATCGGTTTTATCCTCCTCAAAATCCTGAGTGCTCGGGGGGTAGCAATAATTCCATCTAATCCATTCGAAGGTGGAAGGAATATTCATTTCCCATTCGGGATGTCCTTTCTCGGAATCGGTGTTTTTAAGAATTTCGGCTCTGTATGGCTTTCAATGGCAGTACCAATGTTTTTTGTTGATTGGCGGCGAATTAGTATGCCTGATCGAGCAAATCGCTTGTCACTCGGCTCAGCTCTGTGGATAGGTTTGCTTGGTGCTATCGCAGCGACGATTTTCGGTTCTACCCCGATAGTAATCGCTGCGATTTTAGCCGGTACCTCATTGGTGGTCCAGACAGCCAGTTCGTTCGACCGAGGACAAATAAAAAAGAAAGATAGTCAATTTCACCAAAGCCTTGCATCGGGAGTCGTGCCGGCATCGATGCGTTCGCTCTGGCTGACAGCATCTCTCGGTGCATTGGCTCTGGGTTTGTTCCTTATTATTTACTCCGGTTGCGAAGCTGAGTACGATAAAGATTTTGCCATTGGTACAGCCGCTGGTGTTGACAGCCTTATATTATCGATATTCTTTTTTATAGGTTCCTGCCGGAGTCGATTTAACGGATGGTATCGTTATCTTGGAAAACCGGCGTTACTGCTTGCCTGCATACTTATTATCGTGGCATCGGCAATTTGTATGGGTAACATGCATTTAAAGGGCGACAAGTATGCTGTAAGCTTGTTTTTAATCATCTTTCCCGCCGTGGCATTTTTTGTCATAGCGGTTATCCCGGCCGGTGTGATTTCCGGCAGCGTCCCCAGGCCGGTTGCTCCTCCGCCACCGCCTGTGTTTCGGCCCCCACAATTAGCTCCCGGCGTTTCCTCCTTCAAACGCCTCGTGGCACTGCTGCTATCATCGGGAGGTCTTTTCGGAATCTTTGGTCTGCATCGATTCTATGTCGGCAAGATCGGCACCGGTATCATCTGGTTCTTCACGGGCGGCCTTTTCATGATCGGACAGATTATCGACGTGGTTATGATTCTTACGGGTCAATTCAAGGATCGCTATGGTCTGCCACTCATTGTCTGGCAGGACAAAGAAGAGCTGAAAGATCATAAATTCAAAGCCAAACCTGCGATTCCGGCACACGCAGCCGAGGCTAAAGTCTTTACGACGGAAAGACCGGCACAAAAAGCGCAACCTGCACCAGCCGCCCATGCTCCGAAGCCGCAGGCGCCTCGTATGCCCACAACAACTGTTATATATCAGCCGTTCCATCCGCTTGCATTTTTGTGTTCCGGTGTCGGCTTCATTTGCACCGTTTTAGCGGTCATCATAGGAGTAATAACAGGCCTGCAACTGCCGCATTTTATTGCGGCCGGCTGGCTCAATACGTCACTGGCCTCGGAAGCAGAGCAGTTCTTCGGTTATTCCCAGTGGCCTGAGCTTGTCCTGCGTCTTGGGAATATTATTACGGCCGTTTTGCTGCTTCTTGCCGCCGTCTTTATGGTCATGGGCAGACGTCATTTGGGAATCAGACATCTTATGCGGGCTATTTTCGGATTAGGCGGTCTTTTCTTTGCAATTATGCTTTTCACTGAAGGAATCGAAGGATATCCTTTTGGAAATGTCCAGGAGTCACTGAATTCCGGACAAATCGGGCCAGCCTTCGAAAGGCTTCTGGATTGCTGCACCAGTGAAGAAGCGGTTTTTGCGGCATTTATTTTCCTTGTTTCTATTATCATCCTTGCGTGGCCGCCGCGACGAAAACAGATAGTAACGACACCTGCGCCTAATCAAGGAGCAAGCTGATGGTTTTCAAACCTACTATATTCATAATGTTTCCAGTGCTTATTTTACTTTTATTCGCTTCGATTGCCGTGCTGGTTTTATTTGTCAAACTCTGTTTCAAAAAGCCATGGATTGCAGCTATCATAGCACTGGCTCTCCTATTTGTGTTAGCACCGATTTTTATCCTGCACCCTGTTTCGCACCGCCGAATCGTAAGATATGAGCAGCAAGCTGTACCTTTGGTACCGAGTGCAATCCACTCCGGAAATACCACAGCGGCGATTTGGTCGCCGGGAATTGAGGACCAGTTCGAGGCGGACGTTTACCCATCGCAGGTTTCCGCAGTGCGTTCTCTTGGATTACGAATGGCAAAACCCGTTCAGCAGGTACTCGGAAATCAGACGTTACCGAAACGCATTATTGTACTTAAGGGTAATATTGACCAGCAACTTGTTCAGGAATTCGGAAATGCAGTTGCAAAAGTGTTTCCTGAAACTTCATGGTTCGTTATTGATGATCAACTTATTAAGGAACTCGGAAATGCAGTTGTAAAAGTGTTTCCTAAAATCTCACAGTCTGTTCAGAATGAGTGGCCGGAAATTAAGCCGGATGAGGTCTGGATGAAACTCGAATTCGTCGATCTCGGGGCCCGTTCCGCTCAATGGCAAAGCAATACCGGCCAAATCATAACCAGTGGCAGAATTGAAGCTACTGCTATGGTGAAAGACAAGCAATCTACTATTAATGCGAGATTTGTTGAGAAACCATGGGTCGATGATTTTACCGAATATCTTAATAGCAATCCGAATAACCGCTTTCTCGTAGTCAGGTCGTCGGAAAGCTGCCTGTCCGAGGCCGAAGCCAATCAGCAGGCCATGAACAACGCATGTAGCCAGATTGGGACATTACTGACAAATCTGCAGAATCCGAATAAGTTAAGCTCAAACGATATTCTTGAGAACGGCATGATTATCGACCGGTTCGTCCAGAGTTTCGAAGGGGCTGCCGGAAAAATCTGGCGGCAGGCTCTGCTGATCGATACCTCTGCGGAAAAACTCAATCAGTTAGTTCGTCGCAATGTAAGAATAGCCAGAGCAAGAAAATTCGGTTTTATCAGAACGATTTCTTCAATTGCCGGTCTGTTTATACTTATAATCATCGTTTATGCATTCCTCAATGCGGCAACCAAAGGTTATTATATGTGGTCATTGCGGATTGCCGGTTTCGTTCTTGCCTTAATATTGATATTTCTACTTTTAGTATAGCGATAGATTGGTATAATATGTACCGGCATGAAAACAGATACGAACAGTCCCGGAGACTCCTTAAAGAGAGTCACAAAGGCGGAGCAATACCTTTTAGACAAAATCCGCCTTGGCAATAAACAGGCATGGACGGAATTTGTGGACCGTTACAGGGGCCGCTTATTGAGTTTCGCCAAAGCCAAACTCCTGCAGTCCGCCGATGCCGAGGACGCTGTTCAGGAAACATTCATTGCCTTTATCAAGAATCTCCAGAGCTATCGAGGCGAATGCGCCCTTGAGACATTTCTTTTTTCACTTTTGCGGCGCAAAATAATCGATACATATCGCAGCCGCAAGGCCAAACATTTCTGCCTGATTCAGGACACTTATAGCAGTCGATATGACGGCGAGCAGTCGGATCCTTTTGATTATTTAGCAGGGCCGGTACAAACCGCAAGCTGGTACTTCAAAGCAGATGAACAATATCAGATGCAAAAAATGGTTTTGACCGATGCTTTATCCGAGCTGGTAGATGGTTTTAAGAGTTCCTTGAAATTCCGCGACCTGCAGATTATAGAACTCCTGCTTTACTGCCATTTTTCCAACAAGGACGTAGCAAAAATAATGGGTATGCCCGAAAGGGCCATCGCCCTGATTAAACACAGGAGCCTTAAGCAGATTCGCGAGCGCATTGCAATGTCTCGCCTGCCCGTCGGTCCGTCTTCTGAAGATTTTGAAAACCTCCTTACGGATATATGGAAAATACAAAGATTCAGTTGCCCGAAACGAAGTACAATCGGGGCATTCCTGCTCGGAACGCTTGACAAACAATGGCATAGCTACGTTGACTTCCATCTACATACGCTCGGCTGCAGATTCTGCGTGGCCAATCTCGAAGATTTGAAAAGCCAAGATAAAAAGAACCAGACAAAGAAGCTTCGCGCCCGAATTATGGAATCGACCGCCGGTTTTCTACAAAAACCCGTGTAAATCCACGGCTAAAACTCTCTAACACTTCCCCAGTCTCATCCGGCTCATAAGTTTGTGGGAAATAAACATTTAAAAAACTCAAACGGACCGAATTGAAACGAAATGTTGTCATAAGTGTATATTTATCAATGACCTATCACAAATTGTCATTCCTGCGCAGGCAGTCCCATTGGGGACACCTTGCGGCGGAATCCACTGGTTCAATATCATAAATGGATACCCTCTCCCCGCTTCCGCGGGGACAAGTTTACACCTGCGAAAGCAGGTGCGGGTATGACATTACGGAACGGTCAGTTTGAGTAAAAAAAGAGAAATATTTGATGACGGCCCGCGACTAATAACTATCAGGACAATACAAACAAGATGCAAATATAGGAATACAAAATTATGAGCGATTATCCACAAATCACGTATAAAAAACACACGTTTTTGTCGGCCCTTGCGATGGGATTCAGTGCCGTTTTGATAACACTTATTATCAGCAGTACCGCGGTCGTTATCTTCAGTATACATTTCGCCGGTGACAAATCCGAACTGCTTATTTCCCTGGCGGAAGATGCCGTCCGGGGACTTCCCGAGCTGCAAAAATCTCTGCCGCCTATTCTGGCCGACGTACTCGATGATCGTCGCGAACCGGAATACTGTAAGCAGCTCGAGATAACCACGAACACGACTTTTCTCCAGGACCGGCATGGAATGCTGCGAACAGTGATTCAGGTCGTCAATAACGGCCAAGAAGTTGTGTCTCTTCTTTCGCTTCGCATAGTTGTACTCAACGAAAACAATGAAATTCTTGCCGAATCGAACGAATGGGCGGCTACTCCCTTCGCCGCCGAGGACGAATGGCGGGGTCCATTAATGCCGGGTTCAAACCGTCGTTTTACTGCATATCACGGCAGAATATTTCCACTCCTCTCTATCAATAATATAAAAACGGAGGTGGAAATTACAGACATCCGAATCTGGAACGGCGGGAAGAATCCCTCCATAGAACCGACAAGCCCGACCGAAGTTAGCCTGCTGGACACAAAAGATTTGTCACACAAAACGGCCAATTACTCTGATTCAATTTTATGCACTGAACGATACAATTGAGTAACGACGCAAGTTCGGATATGCGGTCTTGTGGAATCTGTTTTGTATAAAAATACTCCGTTATAAAGTGCTCGATACAAATAAGCCCTTTTTACGCCGGGTCAGAATTATAAAAAAACATCCCATCACCGATACCGCCAGGATAAAACTCCATCCGGAGGCAAGACCGAGAGCACTCGGCAGATAGGCAAAGAACAATGCCAGACCGGCAACAAACAGGCTGTACGGTAATTGTGTCCGGACGTGGTCAATGAGGTCGCATGAACTGGCAATAGAGCTCATAATTGTCGTATCTGAGATAGGTGAACAGTGATCACCGAAGATAGCGCCGTCCAGAACCGCCCCCAGACTTATCATTGTAGTAAGGCCGTAAGAATCTCCGTCGAGTGCAAAGGCAATCGGAATGGCCGTAGGGATTAAAATCGCCATTGTCCCATAGCTCGTCCCGGTCGCAAATGAAGTCACGGATGCAACGAGAAACAACACCGGCGGAAACCAATAGGGTGACACCTTTTCGGCAAGAATCATAGTGAGGAACTCCCCCGTCTTCAAACTGTCACAGGTACGTTTAAGCGACCATGCAAGAATCAGGATGACAAAAGGAATGGCCGCTCGTTTAATACCGTGCCGGAAACATCTATATATAACGGGGAGTTTTAGCCTTCCGAAAAATCGGGCACAAAGTAAAGCCAGTGTCAGACCGAATAATGCGGCAAAAGCAAGAACCAGAGGGCTGTTGCCGGCGTTGCCGATTACCTCGCGCCAATAAACCAGACTAAAAAGCGAACCGCCTTCACTGAGCTTCGCCGGGCCGCCGCCATCGACCCATAGGCCGGTTATATGAAAGAGTAACAGTCCGGCCAGTGGCATCAGGGCATTAATCGCTCTGCCGGATTCCTGTGTTGGGGATTTTAAGCCGGAACTGTTGGAATTTACAGGTGGAGCGGCTCTATTTTCATCCGGTTGGTTTCCGGATTTAGCTCGTTCCTCTGCCTCTTTCATCGGACCAAAGTCACGACCCCAGAGAATATGCATAAAAACAAACGCAATCATCAGCATACAATAGAAACGAAAACTCAGAGCGTCGAAGAACATGGAATAGCCGCTTTTGGCGATACCCAATTCCTGCCCGACGGCGTTAAGAAGACTGACCTCATAGGCAATCCAGGTGCTCACGACGGCCAATCCCGCAATCGGGGCGCTGGTAGCATCCACAAGAAAGGCGAGTTTTTCACGACTGACGCGAAACTTATCGGTGATCGGCTGCATCATCGAGCCTACGACAATTGCATTGGTATAATCGTCGATGAAGCATAGTATCCCCATGAGGGCGGTCGCTAATTGGGCGGATTTCCTTCCCTTTATCAACTTCAGCAGCCATAAAATAATCCCCCTGAAACCTCCGGAGACAATTACGACCTCAACCATAATAAAAATAAGGGGGATGAATGCGAGGATTTGCAGATTCGTTTTGTTCGTAACGGTATCGGCTACGTAAATACCTACCGATTTGAATCCGGCCAGCCAGGCCATCGCACTTAACGGGCTTTGCGGAACTTCGGTCAGCAAACCGCCGACGATAATGGCAATTCCCAAACTCAAAAGGACATGGCGTGTCAGAAAAGCAAGAGATATTGCCAACACCGGCGGGACAATGCTATACCACATTATTTTTTGTGGATTTTGACCATCGGCCGGTGAAAGTTGAGCGGCAAAAAAGCACAGAACAACAAAGATAATTATCGCTATAACCGCTCTTGTGAAAGATTTTAGTTTCAATATCCTGTTATCCTGTTCGCAGCGGAAAAGATAATCGACTTCTGTCACTTTGTTCAAGTACACCTGGTCGTATATAGCCGAAAATAACTAATCCCGAATCCAGCCGTGCTGCTAAAGGATAAGCGTAACACATAAACAAATCAAGATATCGAAAACAGAAAAATTGCATAGAATAAAACAATACCCGGCATAAAAAGCCGTATCGGGATATTCCACAAGCAGTGCAAATTCCGTTTGAAAGTCAAGATTTTGTTTTTATTTACCGATATAGTAAAGAACCACCAGTTAAAACTGGTGGCATTTTAGAATTCAAGCAAAGCTTGGCCGCTGTCTTCTTTGCCCTGCATCTCGATATATTTCTTTATTATTTCTTCACTTATTCCAACCGTTGATACAAAGTAGCCACGCGACCAAATACCACTGTTATCCCAATATACCTTATCCAAAAATGGAAACTTGCGACGCATATATAAACCGGTTTTGGCTTTTATTGACTTGACTACCTCACTCACCGACATCTTGGGCGGTATCGATAACAATATATGAATATGATCCTTATCTGTGTTGACCTCGATTATCTCCATTTCGGGAATTTGCCTGCCAATACCTATTACCAATTTCTGAAGATACTCGCCAAAACCTGGTTTTAGTATCTTTCGCCGGTATTTGGTCGCTATTACCAGATGATAGCGTGTATAGTAAACTGAATGTCCTTGTTTTTTACATTCCACACCTCTGTTTATAACAGAAGACAGCGGATATTTCCATCCACCAGTTTTTCACTGGTGGTATTAAAATCGGAGTAATAAAAATGGGAGGACCGATATAATCGATCCTCCCTGCGCGGCATCGTCGCAAAAAAAGACGGTATTGGCGGAACTTCGTGAAAGAACCCCACCGCCTGTCGATGCCCGTTTATTAGATACGCCCCCTTCATCAGATCATTAGTTTACACATTCATAACCGAAATCTCCTCAACCTTATCAACCAAAAGAGACAGAGTATGAAGATAACGCGTGGCGTTCCTTTTGGCGTCGATGTCACGATAGATGCGCTCGACCTGCTCGGCCGTCATTTCGGTCGCCGCTGCGACTTCTTCGGGTCTCACTCCGTGATTCTTTCCATACAGGCACAAATCCATTTTGTCGTAGGGGACCGAAAAATAGAACTCTTCCTGACTCTGCTGCATGGGATAAGTATCGGTCGTAGGCGGACGTCTGCGAACCTCTTCCGGGATACCGAGAAACTCTGCCATTTGATAGACCTGCGTCTTATGCAGGTGTGCAATGGGTTTTACGTCCGCGGCTCCGTCACCGAGCTTGACGAAGAATCCCTGGTCGTATTCCTGCCGGTTCGGCGTTCCGGCGACGGCATAATTCAGCCGGTCGGCATGATAATATTCCAGCATCTTTCGTACACGCTGCTTGAAATTCGTCGCGGCCACGATTTCGAGATATGCACCCGGTGTCAGCCGGACTTTTTTTTGTCCGCCGTCGGCAGATTGGACAACTACCGAAAAAATCCTGTATCTGTCATCCTCCAAAATGCCGGGCAGTACTATTTTGCATTTATAACCGGGACCATATTCCGGTATGACGCTTTTAATTGCATCATCCCGTCTTTGATAGCAGCGAACGGATTCCAAAACACCGGTTATATCTTCATTGACCGTTTGTATTTCCAGGTGGTCGCTGATCAACAGGCCGAACTCGTTTGTTTCGGGGGCAGATTCTTTCTCCGGCATTAACAGGCCCAGAACGCGATCTTTGCCAAAAGCACGAACGCAAAGGGCGCCTACAACGCTGCTGTCGATACCTCCGGACAGTCCGACTACAACACCTCGTTTCTTGAATCGTTTCAGGACAATTTCACGAAGCTTTTGTGTAATCTTTGCAGTTTCTTTGGCACAATGTAATTTCAGCACTTCTGCAGAGAATGTTCCTTCGGTTCCCATATCGGTTTGGCCTCCATGCCTTTTAGTTGCTTTTTATCAATTTTACCGTTGGCTGTTACAGGTAGTTTATCCACGAATTCGATATATTTCGGTACCATAAATATTTCCATATTCGCCGCGCAGTATTTCATAACTTCTTTTTCCGTCAGATCATAAGACGGCATGACAACAACATAAGCTTTAACAGCCTGGCCAAGAATATCATCCGGCACACCGATAACACACGATTCCGCCACGCCATCCATTGCACACAAAATATTTTCTATTTCCCTGGCGCCGATCCGTTCGCCCCTGCTTTTAATCATGTCATCTTTTCTACCCAGGAAATAAAGAAAACCGGAATCATCTTTGCGAAAATAATCACCGGAATAAAGCAACCTCTCGGCCGGATACCGCCCGTCCCTATACGTCTTCGAGGTAAGGTCCGGGTCTTTCCAATATCCCTGCATAACGTTTAAACCACGGACAACCAGCTCCCCTGTCCGGCCGGCAGTCACTTCGTTGCCGTCACTATCAACTATAAAGACCTCGCAGTTCGGCATGGCCTTGCCCACTGAGGCAGGTTTTCGCTCCAACTCTTCCGGCGACAGATAGCTGACGCGTATGCATTCGGTCAGACCGTACATCGAGAATATCCTGATATGGGGCATGAGTTTTTGCAGGCTGCGAATATGTTCCACCGGCAGAGCCGCACCTGCGTTAGTGATATACCTCAGAGAGCTAATGTCGTATTCGTTCAGATTGCGCATCTTCAACAGGATAGCAGCCATAGTCGGCACAACTGGAAAACCGGTAACTTTTTCCTCCGCGATTCGGGTCAGGATATTGTGAAGATATATAAACGACCGCTCCAGAACAACAGTCCCGCCGAACATAAAGGCCATAATAACCTGATATAATCCATAGCAAAAGGAAAGAGGCAAGACATTTAGAATACGGTCATTCGTATTATTATCGATATATTGAATGACGCTTCTTGCAGCAGAAATCATATTGTAATGAGTGACCATCACTCCTTTCGGTTCGCCGGTGGTACCGGAAGTATAAATAAGTGCCGCCAAATCCACATCTATACATCGAGGCAGCCGATTGTTGTTTGGCTCTTCTTCAATCTTGCCGCCGAAGTTAGAAAATATCTCATCCCAGCCCAAAGAAGATTGTGTGAATTCTTTTGGTATCCGGCTCTTCGGTCCGACCCAGATTATCTTAATACTTCTCTGGATTCGGTCTAAAGCCTCGGTAACAATCCCGGCCTTAGACGTGTGGGTAATTAGAACGTTGGCATCGGAATTCTCCA
>Ga0315539_1000741_pt1 | contig 24435 bp, 22 predicted proteins | sample SalMarSW160150MG_FD_203097 | JGI IMG/M metagenome (GOLD analysis project Ga0315539, IMG submission 203097) | Salt marsh sediment microbial communities from the Plum Island Ecosystem LTER, Massachusetts, United States - Salt Marsh Sediment SW1601-150 ... | reverse complement strand
ACTTACTTTTTACATAATGCGCGACCGAAAATGACAGGGCCCTGAATTTGGCTGCCAGGACTATAAACCAGCGGAATATTTTAGTCTGGCTTCCTTCGCCTCTTGGAGACGTGGTTCTTTGTACTCCGGCGCTCAGGGCGATACGTAATTGTTCGGCGGACGGGAAAATATATTTTTTCTCAAGCTCCGCCGCTGCCCATCTCTTATCACCCTGCCAATTCAACGACGAATGGCTCATCCAGCAAACACACAGTCCATTTGCCATCGCAAAGGCCCTAAGACGCCACAAATTCAGCCAGGCAATTTTTTTCAAAAACTCATTCGCTTCCGCGCTGGCGGTATTCCTGGCCGGGATACCGTCACGCATCGGTTACGCCCGCGAGGCAAGGGGCCCCCTGCTGACTGACAAACTTTATCCGCCCAGAGAGCAAAACGGAAAATATAAAAGTATTTCAATGATAGATTACTACCTTGCCGTCGCCTCCTGGGTGGGAGGCGATACCGTCGACAGAAACCTTCAACTCGAGATTGACCAAGGTAAGACCGAACAGCTTCGCGCTAAATTACCAGCTATCGCGGCTTCTACCATGCCTATCATTGTACTTGTACCCGGCGGCGCATTCGGACCAAGTAAGTGCTGGCTACCGGACAGATACTCAAAAACGGCCGATTGGCTGGTTGAAAATTACAATGCAACAATTGTCATTTCGGTCGCTCCAAACCCTGCTGAGCAAAAGATTGCCAGGCAAATCTGCCAATCAAGTAAACACAAACTGCTTAGCCTTGCCGATACACCTTTGGGTCTGGGCGAACTGAAATCGCTGTTCAGTCTTGCCGAACTGGTCATAACCAATGATACGGGCCCCCGGCATATAGCTATCGCGCTTCGTCGTAAAGTAATAACGCTTTTCGGGCCTAACGACCCGGCCTGGACGGAAACCGGCTATGAAAACGAAATACAAATCGTCCCCGACGTAGATTGCGCCCCCTGCCAAAGAAAGAAGTGCAAAAAACCGGAACATTTGTGTATGAAGGCAATTAGTGTCGAAGAGGTTTGTAACGCCGCGTCACAACTGCTCGGTAATGCTCGAGGTTGACTGACCGATGAATGAAAAGTTTATGGAACTTACGCCCGGCTATTTAGTGAATCCCAAATACAAAACCGCTCTGCTGAAGTTGGGCCTGGTCAGCTTCGATACCGTCTTTTCCTTTAGCGCCGGGGAAAATTTAGCGAAAAAAAATCTCGCACCACATCGAAAACGCTTCCAAATCGAGATACCTTCAATTCAAAACACTTTTTTCCTAAAGCGATTTGAGAAGCCACCGATTTGGGAGCAGCTTCGTAACTGGCTCTCCCGCCGGAGGAAAAGCTCGATGCGTTACGAACTGGACTCGGCAGACAAACTCGCCGAGGCAGGCATCAAAACCGCCAATATAATCGCATACGGAGAACAATGGGGCCTTTTATTTGAAAAACGAAGCTTTATTATGACCGAAAAAATTCCCGGCGCTGAGTCACTCGAGCGAAAACTGCCCGACTGTTTCGGCCTGCCTGCCACCGCCGCAAACATCAAGCCGCAAAGAGAATTTATCCGTGAGATTGCCCAATTCGCACGAAAATTTCACCAAACCGGCCTGCGTCACAGGGACCTTTATTTTTCGCACATATTCTACAGTCGCGACGGCAGCTTTTATCTAATCGACCTGCAAAGGGTCTTCAAGCCGATTATTTTAACCCAGAGATTCCGCATAAAGGATATCGCCCAATTGTATTATTCTGCACCGGGACGGCACTTCTCATCCACGGACCGACTGCGTTTTTACCTAAGTTATTCAGGAAAGATAACACTTGACCGTTCGGATAAAACATTTATTCGCAGGGTGATAAGAAAAACTAAACAAATAGCCCGCCACGACACAAGACACGGGCGGGCGGTTCCATTTGAAAACTGATACGCTACGGCTATAATACTCCAATGCAGATGAAAGTTGCCCTTGTCATAGAGCGAGCAGACGTGGCTCTCGGCGGAGCGGAGCGATCCACCTTCGAGTTGATGCAGGCCCTGCAGGGACTCGGTATTCAGGTCGAGCTGCTGGCGGCAAAGGGCACAACCAGTTCGCAAAACGTACATATTTTGTCTCAGGCCGGCCCGGCAAAACGCACAAATCTCTCAAAACTCTCAAGAAAACTAAGAAAAAAAATAAGTCAAGACCATTATGACATAATCCACAGCGTGCTGCCTTTTGATTTCGCCGACGTGTACCAGCCTCGCGGCGGAAGCTTTGCTGAGGTTATTATTCGAAATGCAGCAAGTTACGAAACCTCGCTTGGCCGGTCATACAAACTCGCCACCGCCTTCGCTAATCGCCGACGTGCCGCGATGCTCAGGGCTGAAAAAAAGCTCTGCAAAGACCCCCAAGGACCACTAATCGCGGCCGTTTCAGAATATGTCCGCAGGCAATTCCAAAATCATTATGCCCTGAGCGATGAAAGGATTTTTGTCATACCTAACGGCGTAAAAATGCCCGGTCCAACCGACGAGGCTTATATGACCAAACTTCGTTCTCAGCTTTTTGAACAATTGCAGCTTAACGAGACGGCAAAGCCCTTGTTTTTTTTATTCGTTGCTAATAATTTCCGGCTGAAGGGATTAACGCCATTACTAACCGCTTTTCAACTCCTGACCAAACGCGTAAGAACAGCACAGCCTTATTTGCTCATCGCCGGGCGGGATAAGTCGAGTAAATATCGCAAACTCGCGGCAAGACTCGGTATCAGCCAAAGAATACTTTTCCTCGGTCGCATAAAACAAATCCAAAATCTCCTGGCAATAACAGACGTTGCCGTTTTGCCAACGTTTTACGACCCATGCTCCCGTTATATCCTTGAGGCACTTGCCGCCGACAAGCCCGTAATTACTACACGATTTAACGGCGCGGTTGATTTTATTGTGAATGGACGGCACGGCAAAATCATCGATAATCCACGCCAGGTCAATGCTTTATCAGACGCAATGACTTATTTTACCAACACGTCTAATATCCAAAACGCATCCAGGACTATTATTGATGACAATTTAAAAGAAAAAATCTCTGTTCATCGGCATGCTGAACAACTGATAGACTTGTACAAAATTATAATACAAAACAAGGCAAAATAATGACATTTATAATTTTGATAATAGCATCTTACTTACTCGGTTCTGTCCCGTTTGGCCTGATTATTGCCGCAGCTCACGGCACAGACCTGCGTTCGGTCGGCTCCGGCAATATCGGCGCTACAAACGTAAGCAGAGTACTTGGAAAGAAGTGGGCATTGGTGTGTTTTGCCCTCGACGTTCTCAAAGGTCTTTTGCCAATGCTGGTTACGGCACGTCTGATCGCACTTCCATCTGCCGGCCTGCATCTCGCGTTGTGGCTTGCCGTCGGCTGCTCAGCCATACTCGGTCACATATTTCCGGTCTACCTGAAGTTCAAAGGCGGCAAGGGTGTTGCCACCAGCCTTGGCGTAGTATTAGGCCTTTGGCCTTACTATACGATTTGTGGTCTTGTTGCCTTTGCCGTTTGGGTGCTTATTTTACTTATATGGCGTTATGTCTCGCTGGCCTCGATTGCAGCGGCAGTTACCTTTCCGGTCTGCCTGACCGCGGCTGTGGCCATTGTGCCCGACTGGCGATTCGGCGCGCTATGGCCCCTTTTTACAGTTGCAATCCTAATGCCTATCCTGGTCGTTCTGCGGCACCGTGCAAACATCAAAAGACTAATCGAAGGAACTGAAAGCAAAATATTGGGAAAAAACCACCCGACCTGATTTAATTATAAAGAAGAGCATAAATTATTAACCGGTATTCTAAAATCTACGTTAGTTTTTTCGCAAGGATTTCGGAGACCACTTTCGGGTTTGCCCGGCCGCCGGTCTTTTGCATTACCTGACCGAGCAAAAAGCCACGGGCCTTTTTGCTCTTTTTGCCGCCGCTTTTTACATCATCAACCGCTTGAGGATTATCTTTCAATACCTGCTCAACTATTTTTCCCAGTTCACCTGCATCGCTTTTCTGAACTAAATTGAATTCCTCTGCGATTTGTATCGGGGACTTTGCGGTTTCGACTATTTTTTCAAAAATTGTTGTCGATGCGGTGGCACTGACCTGACCGTCCTCAACCATTTTTGCCAGCTCCGCCATGTCCTTAGGCTTAATACCAAGCTCAGCAACGCTGCATCCCTTTTCATTTGCCAGTTTCAGTCCGGTCTGCGTCAGCAGATTACACACCCTTTTGGGCTCGCCGCCATCTTTAACCACTTCCTCGAAAAAGTCCGCCATGGCACGCTCGGCCGTTAAAACGCCAGCGTCGTAATCACTCAAGCCATAATCGCTTACATACCTCATCTGCTTCTTTATGGGCAGCTCACATAATCTGGACCTTATCTGCTCAAGCCATTGGTCACTTACCTCGACGGGCACAAGGTCCGGGTCGGGAAAATAACGATAATCGTGAGCCTCCTCTTTTTCTCTCTGCAGGACCGTAATCTCGTTTGCATCATCCCAGCCGCGGGTCGTCTTGTTTCCTATCTCCATCACCAGCCCTGTTTCGGCAAACTCGTCAAGCTGCCGTGCTATCTCATAAGCGACGCTTCTTTCCAGCGCCCGAAAGCTGTTAAGGTTCTTGACCTCAACTATTGGCGTTTTACAATCTTTGCCGTCTTTATCAATCACCAGATTGATATTCGGCTCGAAGCGCATATGGCCCTTTTGCATATCCGCTTCCGAGACACCCAGATGCCTTACAATACGCTGCAATTCCACCGCCAGCGCGCGAACCTCTTCCGGGCTGTTCATATCCGGCTCGGTAACAATCTCCAGCAAAGGCGCCCCGGCCCGGTTCAGGTCCACCTGTGAAAAGCCCTTAGCCGAGTGTAAATTTTTGCCGGCATCCTCTTCCAGATGCACCCTTATTATCCTGATTTTTTTTGTAAGGCCGCCCTCGAGGGCGATTTCGATAAAGCCATTCCTGCTCATTGGCAAATCGTACTGGCTTATCTGATAATTCTTCGGCAGGTCGGGGTAATAATAGCTCTTCCTGTCCCATTTGGTGAACCTGCTAATCTCACAGTTCAGGGCCAAAGCCGTCAGCATAGCGTACTCGAACGCGTGTTTATTCATAACCGGAAGCACGCCCGGCATACCCAGGCAAACGGGACAGACCCTGCTGTTCGCCTCCAGGCCGTATTCGAGGGCGCAGGAGCAGAACATCTTCGTCTCCGTGCACAAATGCACATGAATCTCGAGTCCAATCACCGCCTTGTACTGTAACTGGGCCAATTTTAACTCACTTTATGAGTGCTGGTTTTTTTAGATGCCATTGATTCTGCTTTTCATACATTCTTGCTATTCGCAGGAGTTTTTCCTCCGTAAAGGCCGGGGTCAGTATCTGCAGGCCTACTGGTAGATTTTTACTATCGAAGCCGCAGGGAATACTTATTGCCGGTACACCCGCCAGGTTTGCCGCTATCGTGTAGACGTCCGAGAGGTACATCTGCAGCGGGTCGTCAATCTTTTCGCCGATTTTGAAGGCCGTCGTCGGCGAGACCGGCATCATAACGCAGTTGCAGCTTTCAAAGGCCTTCGTAAAATCGCCGCGTATCAGGTTCCTGACCTTCAACGCCTTTAGATAATAGGCGTCGTAGTAACCGCTGGACAGCACGTATGTACCCAGCATTATTCGCCTTTTGACCTCACCGCCAAAACCCTCGGCCCGCGATTTCGAATAAACCTCGATATAATCATTGGGCCTCGGCGTTCTATAGCCGTAATGCACGCCGTCATATCGGGCAAGGTTACTCGAGGCCTCCGCCGTCGCGATTAAGTAATATGCCGCGATGGAATAATCAAAATGCGGCATAGTTATCTCAGCAATCTCAACGCCAAGATTCCTGTAAACTTCCAGAGCCTCACCAATCGCTTTTCGCACATCCTGCTCAGCGCCTTCGTTTAGCTGCGGAACTATGCCGATTTTCAATCCCTTCGGCGGTTCATCGAGTTTTTCAAGATAATCACACACCGGCGCAATTTGCTCACTGATGCTTGTACTGTCTTTCTGGTCGTGGCCGGCTATAACATTTAATATTAAAGCCGTGTCGGCAACCGTCCGAGTTACCGGCCCAATTTGGTCGAGGCTGGAACCGTAAGCAACGAGTCCGAATCTCGATACCCTCCCGTACGTGGGCTTCAGGCCAACGGTCCCGCAAAAGCTTGCAGGCTGGCGAATCGAGCCGCCGGTATCCGAGCCTAATGCAGCGAAGCACATTCTCGCGGCCACCGCCGCCGCCGAGCCGCCGCTGCTTCCGCCCGGAACCCTGCTTAAATCCCAGGGATTGACGGTCTTTTTAAGGCCCGAGTTCTCCGTACTCGAGCCCATCGCAAACTCGTCCAGGTTCGTCTTGCCGACTATCACCGCGTCGGCGGCGAGAAGCCTTTCAACCACCGCGGCGTTATAAGGTGCGTGAAAATTTTCCAATATCTTTGAAGCGCAGGTCGTAGCACCGAAAGTTATGCACATATTGTCTTTTATCGCAACCGGAACACCAGCCAGGGCCCCAATGGGCCTGCCTTTAGTAATTTTATCATCGACTTGCCGGGCCTGAGTCAGTGCCTGCTCTTTAAACGTGCTGATATACGCCCCCACGCTCGGCTCATACTTTTCTATCTGCTCAAAGACTGTTTCAGTAGCTGCAACGCTTTTAACTCGCCCTGCCGCAATTGCATCCCGCAGCTCTTTACAACTCAAATTCAGCAGTTCATCCGACATACAACTAACACCAAAAAATTCTTTATGCTCCGGAGCTATCGTCAAGTATTTTGGGGACTTTGAAGAACTCGCCGTCTCGCTGTGGCGCGTTTGCCAGCGTTTTTTCCACGCCAAGCGACTCTTTTATCTTGTCTTCCCGGAATACGTTACTTACAGGCAGACAGTGTGCCAACGGCTCGACGTTTGCCGTATCCAGCTTATTTAGCTTCTCGACGTATTCGAGGATTGAGCTCAACTGCCTGCTGAAAACCTCTACCTCGGCGTCCGTCAAGTCCAGCCTTGATAGCTTTGCAACTGCTCTTACCTGCTTTTCATTAATAATATTTTTCACTTTTCTTTCCCGGCCAAAAGAAAAACGAGGCCCTGCCGCCTCGTTTTTACAAAAATCTTTTCTCTTTGCAACGTTAAAATTTCTCTATTCAACAACCTCTTGTGGGGGTTTGTAGTCTCTCTTGGGCGGCTTTTGGACCAGACCCATACGCATTGCCTTGGCTGAGACCTTAATCCGGCAGACCCTGCCGTCTACAACCGCCCGGACCTTTTGTATATTCGGTTTGAACTTTCTTTTTGTAACGCCGGTAGTCTTCCTGCCGACACCACCGAGGTATTTAGCCTTGCCCCGGCGGGCGATACTGCGTCCCGCGCTGGTCTTTTTGCCGGTAAAATAACAAACTCTCGACATATTCAAAGGCTCCTGCTCTTGTGGTTCGGTTCTCGTCGTTCGTAATTTCCTATCTATAAACTATAAACTCATAACAACGAACTAGTAAATATATACTTTCCCACAAAATATGCAATAACAAAATCGAAACTTTTTCACGCTCCTCAGCCACTTACTGACGCAATCGGATAAAAATCGGTTATTTCTCCGAACCGCTCAGGTATCGGAAAAACTCCGAATCACTCGGCAGAACAACCGTCGTATCTTTTCTGAGTGATTTCTCATACGACTCCAGGGTCCTGATAAATGCGTAAAACTCCGGGTCTTTCTCAAAAGCTTCCGCGTATATCTTTATCGCCTCAGCGTCACCTTCACCCCTTAATTTCTCCGCCTTTCGGTAACTTTCCGCAAGTAAAATCGTCCTTTCCTTATCAGTCATTGCTCTTATCTTTACCGCCTCTTCCTCACCCTCAGAACGATATTTCTTGGCCTGTCTTTGACGCTCGGCCCTCATTCGTGCATAAACCGAATCCTGAACGTCCCGCGGCAGGTCGGCACGCTTTATACGCACATCGATTACCTCGATACCATATTCACGGGCCTTCTTGTCACACTGCCTGCCCACCTCCTCCATTATCGCCTCACGATTGACTGAGATAATTTCCGTCAGTGTATGTCGCGCAACTTCCTCACGCAGCTCTGAAAAGACTATATCATCCAGCCTTAAATTCGCCCCGAATTCATTCCGTACCGTTTGATAAAGTTTCAACGGGTCTACTATTCGCCACCGGGCATAGTTATCAATTTCGAGGTGTTTTTTATCACTTGTAATAATTTTGGCAGCGTCCGCGTCGTACTCCAAGACTCTGTCCTCGAATCTATGGACCGATTGAAGAAAAGGAACTTTAAACTGCAGACCCGGCTCGGTAATGGTTCTTACATATTTACCAAGCTGTGTAACAATCGCCTGCTCTGTTTCGTCCACCGTAAATAACGAGGCTGCCAGCCCAATTACAATCAAAATCAACAATACAATGCCTGTAATAATCGCCCGATTCACTTTTCACCCCCTTTCTCAAGAGGCAAAAACTGCAATACATTTCCACCCGCTTCGGAGTCAATCACGAATTTACGTATCCCCGGCAGTATCTGCTCCATAGTTTCCAGATACAGCCTCTTGCGAGTTACCTCTCTTGCCTTGCTGTATTCTTTCAGGACGGAAAGGAAGCGGTCGGTATCTCCCTGTGCGCGTTTAACCCGCTCGGCTTTGTACGCCTCAGCCTCTCTGATTATCTTCTCTGCCAATCCCCTGGCCTTGGGAAGCACGTCTTCTCGATATCCTTCAGCTTCCTTGACTAATCTGTCCTTATCCTCCTTTGCACTTACCACATCGCTGAACGCCGCGGCCACCTCTTTCGGCGGACGCACCGTTTGCAGCTTCACCTCCACTACCCGAACACCGCTGTCATACCCGTCGATTATCTGCTGCAAAAGCTCCCGAATATCAATCTCGACCTGGAGTTTTTCCCCGATAAGCACATCATCAATCGGCCTTTGACCCACAACCTGCCGCAAGGACACCTCCGCCGCGTCCATAAGCGCGCCCTGTGGACTCTCCAGGTCCTTCACGTTAAACAGAAACTTCGCAGCGTCCTTGACCAGATACTGCACTGTTATCTGGGCATCGAGGATTTGCTCGTCGCCCGTCAGCATCAGTGATTCTTCCGGCAAAAACTTATATCTTGCCGGCGGCCCGGCATATACCGTTCTGAAACCTATTTCCAGACGCCTTACCTGCTTGACCTTCACCTTGTTAACGGTCTCAATCGGCCGCGGCAGATGATAATGCGGCCCCGGCTCTGTTATTCTGACCTTCTCGCCGAATCGTCGAACGACCCCCTGCTCATCGGGACGCACAATGTATATCCCCGACAATAACCACAGCACAACTGCAAGAGGTACTACCAACTTGAGCCCAATTTTATTCGCCCATAGTTCGGGTCTAAACGTGCCGCCGCCCTGCTCATCCGACCACTGTGTATTTCTTGTCTGTGCCATAACTACATCCTTCCGGCAAAACGCCTAATTCTGAATCCATCCCGACTACAGCCCCGATTATAACCTCGCCCCTACCGCCGTCAAGCAATACGTATAATATTTAATCCTCTGTCTCTACCTAAAAAGGCTTATTTTAAAATATTCGGTTGATAATTTACCCGCCAATGCTATGATATCAAGGTTAGATTTTAACGATAGAAATCTTCAGTTGCTTCTTATGGACGCGAGAGACGAAAAAGATTTAGCCGTGTTGCGTAGACTGGAAGAGCTTGGGGCAGATCTTGGCAAGCCACATACTGTCGACTTCTTCCTGTATTTCCCATCAGAAGAACTGGCCAAGTCGGCAGCAGGTGAAATCGAGATGGATGGCTACGTCGTTAATTTCCATCTCGCCCCCCAATCATGGTGGCGAAGGCTGTTCTCAAAGCCCGAATGGTCCTGCTGTGCATCAAAGAGCATGGTCCCGAATACAGAGACAATACTTGAAACAAGCACATGGTTTAATGATATCGCGCAGCGTTTCTCCGGACAGTATGATGGCTGGGGAACTGAAGTGGAAAAATGAGGGTAGTGAAAATATAATGCTACCTTGTAAAACGCATTTCGTAAAGAGTATACCACCAATTGAGAATCTTACATCCCGAATTCCTGCCGCCTGATAACCTGATTCCCTCATGTCCTGTTCTTCTGATATCCTTCTGCCTGATAACTTGATATCCTGGTTTGCTGTTGCCCGACATCCTGATATTCCTGTCGCGGTTCTATCTTGAGGTTTTTTTTAGTATCACCTCCAGCACTTTACGCGCCTCGATGCAGTTAGGGTCTATCTGTAACGCGGCTCGAAGCTCTTTTACAGCCTCGTTACCTCGGCCCTGCATTGCCAACATAACGCCCAGATTATAATGCAGATCCAAATCGTCCGGCACGAACTCCAAACCATTACGATACGTTTCCATCGCTTCACTGATTTTGCCCTGCCTGTACAGCACTAATCCCAGATTATTGCAGGCCCGTGTCTCATACGGCGCAAATTGAACCGCTTTAGAATAATATTTAACAGCATCATCGGGTCTGTCCTGACTTTGATATGCCACTCCTACATTGAAATATGCGTCGGCATAAGTGGGGTTGATTTGTATCGCCCTTAGACTATGTTCGATAGCTGCATCTAAGTCTCCCTGTTTACCGGATAAATAACCTAACTTGGCATGTGCGCGGTAACGATTCGGCACCAAACTCAGAACCAGACGATACTCCCCGGCAGCAGCGTTGTAGTCGCCCAACTCTTCCAGTAATCCGGCATATTTCCAGTGCAGCCACCAGTCTGAGGGCGTTTGCTGAACAGCCCAGTGATACTGAGCCTGAACTTCTTTAAGACCCGTCGGAGAAAAATAATCCTCAAGGGCCTTGAGTATTTTTTGCTCCATTTGCCCGACACGCCGGCTATGATAAAGCTGGTTGGTAAACGGCGGCTGCTTTATAAAGTCAGTAAGAACTTCATCAGCTATCTTGAATCGGTCCCAGGCCGTGTATGCTAAATATCGAGCACATTCCGCCTCAGTAGAAAATGCTCGTTCATCCGCCCTGTAACGAGCTATCCGCTCCGGAAGTATCTCTTCGACCTGCCTGAAAATCGCCTCGGCCAGAAGATAACCGCCCCTGAAATTCATATGGACGTGCTCATAAAAGAGCTCCTCGCCCGGAGTATTATGGGGACTGTTCCTTTCAAATACCTCGACAGCATCCACCAGGTAAACTCCTTCATTCAGCCCTGATGGATTGCCGGCCACGTCTCCAATAATCTCGTTTATCCGCGTATCAGCCCGAAACCGGAGCGTATCTAACTCACGGGCCTGGAGAAATCTGTCCCGGACCCTGTCATATTCGCCCACAGCCCAATAACATCGGCCCAGGCGAAACTGAAGGTCCGCGTAACGGCCATCAATTTCGGCAGCCGCCAGGTACTGATGCACCGCCTCAGCATAATTGCCGGCTTCTTCAAGCCCGACACCTCGCTGATAAAGCTCATCCCAGCTCTTCTTCTCGGCCTCTGTCAAATTTGGCCGATGAAGGGACGCGAACGGCGGGTTGTCTTTTAGGTTGCTGGGCACCGTGCAAAAAATTATTCCTGTCCCGCTCCTGCCGGCAAGACGGCGAATATCCTGAAGGTTCCTTTGAAAATGCCGGTAAACAATTCCCAGGCCGGGCTCACCCGCCCTTACCTGCTTTTCGAGAAACATCTCCAGGCCACGCCAAATCTTTGGAGTCTTGCTGGCACCTGCAAATTCAAGCAGGTTCGTCATAAGCTGGCCCAGCCTGGTAGCTTTAAGCGCGATCCCGAAGCGGATAAGAGACAGATTAGAGCTAAGTGGCGTAAAGACAGTCCCAGCTCCGTATGGGCCTACCACCTCGTTGTTGCCGAGGTATACGATAAACAGATCAGCCTGGTGACGAGTACAATCTTTCGCGATTTCTAACACAACATGAGAATTTATGGCCGGCATCGCTGTGGTAATAACCTCGAAATTAGCCCCTGGATACTGCTCGCGAAGCATCACCTGAAGGACCCGTCCGAAACAAAATGACCCGTCCGGCGTACCTGCCGCGGCGGAAGCACCCATCACAAAGATTCGATACGTATTGTTTGATTTGTCCGCAGGAAACACAAACGAGCTGGCCTCCCGAGCGACGTTTGGATGGAAAAACCGCCAGGAAAATTTGATATTATCACAGTAAGAAGTCGTACCGTTTACTTTACATTTGACGAATGTGGTTATGGGTAAGCCGTAGCCGACCACACGCAGAGCAGCCTCCAGCAAACCGAACAAAAGAACCGGAACAATGATAATCGCAACAATACGGAACAGCCACAAACGCCAACCGGTTATTGGCTGAGACACATCCTTTGTTCCACCTTTATACCAGGAACGCATTTATCTGCTCTTTTACTATTATCTCTTCTAAGGAAACGTTTTATATTTTCTGTTTGCTGAGTATCAATTAATTTGCCGATGAGAGCTTTCTTAGATGTGCAACTTCAGCTTTTGTGAGTGTTCTGAATTTACCTATTCCAAGTCCTCGCTCAGTGAGTTTACCGATTCGTGTTCGCCTAAGCGACTTTACAGGCAGAGCGACTTTTGCCAGCATTCTGCGGACCTGCCGGTTAAGACCCTGACGAATAGTGATTTCAATCAAAGATTCTTTACGACCGTGTTTAAATATCTTTACCGATGCCCCGGCCGTTCTGCCTCCGGCCAGCCAAATACCTCTTTTTAACTTTTCTGACTGTTCAGGTGTAACTTCTGCCCTGACCCTGGCAATATACGTCTTGGGAATTTTATATCTCGGATGCGTTAATATGTTGGCCAATTCACTATCGTTAGTAATAACGATTATTCCCGTTGTATCGGCATCGAGCCTGCCGACGCAAAAGACACGCTGACGGGACGAAACTATGTCTATTGCCTTTTTCCTGCCTTGCGGGTCATAATTGGTGCAGATCACGCCTTTGGGTTTATTCAAAAGAAAATATACCTTCTTTTCAGTGCTAATTTTCCTCTCATTTACGGTTATGATGTCCCGTTGGGGGTCAGCAAAAGCTGGCAGCGTATCGACTACTTTGCCGTTCACTTTAACCGTCCCGGCCCGTATGAGGTTTTCACAATTTCTGCGGGAATCCACCCCCGCCGCGGCAAGCACCTTCTGCAGTCGCTCTTTCGCCATAGCTTAATAGGCCAGAACATTAAACAGGTCAAAACCCAGCCGGTTGGCATAGACTAGAATCATACAACATAATATCCAGAGCACAAAACCAACCTGAAACGGCAAGTCACGAAGAATGATTTCTACAGGACCTGAATAAAGGCCCTTTTGCACAAGCAGGCTGAATCGAAAAACACAATACAGCACCAGCGGGACCGTAAAGACCAGAGCCTTTGTCCCAAAAAAGGCCACCGTCCTGTCGTCCATCGAGTAAATAAGGAAGCAGACAATTGCCAGCACGCTTGTCACGTCCAGCATATGGCCGAGCAGTTCAGGCGTGTAACCGCCTAACGTCTTGCGAAACGATTCACTGTCCTCAGCAAGCGTAGCCAACTCGCTGCGACGCTTGCCAAATCCCAGAAACAGACATAACGCAAACGTACAAATAATCAGCCATGGCGATATAAAAACTCCAACCACTACCGCCCCCGCCGCCGCACGCAACACAAATCCTATCGATATTGTTATCACATCCAGAATTAAAAGGTTTTTAAACAGCACTGAATACAGAATCATTAACACGATATATGCTCCAATGATATACGCAAGCTCCCGCACCAATATATAACTGCACACGAGCGCAATTACCGCACATACCACTGCGAGCACCAACGCCGGCCCAATCGTCACCTTCCCTGCGGCGATCGGCCTTTTGCGTTTTTCCGGATGCACTCTGTCGGCTTTCCTGTCGATTATGTCGTTAAAAATATAGACAGCAGATGATGCCAACGAGAAGCAAAAAAAGGCCGCACAAGCACTCAAGACCGACAAAGTCACATCATCAAACGACCCAAGCAGTCTGCGACCAAATATCAGAGCGGCAAACACAAATACGTTCTTGCTCCAATGGGACGGACGCATCAATTCCACCATACTTTTCATAAAGCACCTCACAACTGAAATCCCGAACCAACAACCGGAATTGCTCCGCAGTCCCTGAGAGCCCGATTTCTCACGGCCTTACTAAAAATATCGACAAGCCGGCCGATAACGTGTAATATTATGCAAGTAGCCTTGATTTTCATAGGATAAAATATCCATTCTACATAAAATTCGGTTTCTCGCATAGAAGGCCTTAAGATGATAACAACCGTAGTTTTTGATTTAGACGACACGTTGTACGACGAAGTTGACTATTGCAGAAGCGGCTTTGCCGCAGTCGCCGCGGTTCTCAGCGGCCACCCCAATTTCCCCGACCGTCACAAACTTTACGATGCCTTCTGGCAGCAGTTCACGACCGGCAATCACACTACAACTTTCAATGAAGCCCTGAAAAAACTTAACATCCGTTATGACGACCAGCTCATCCGGAAAATGGTTACCATTTATCGCCAGCACCATCCAACAATCACCCTGTCCGCCGAAACCAAAGATGTACTCGAGCTTTTACGCAAGAAATACACACTTGCGCTGGTGACCGACGGCTTTCTGCCCGCGCAGGAGTTGAAGGTACAGGCTCTCGATATTGAGAAATATTTCGAATGTATCGTTTACACCGAGCAGCTTGGCAGAGAATTCTGGAAACCCTCACCAGCCGGCTTTGAAAAAATAACCAGGACGTTGCGCCAAAATCCGGAAAACTGTGTCTATGTGGCCGACAACGAACAGAAGGATTTTATAGGACCGAACAAATTAGGCTTCCACACTATTGAGCTTACAAGGCCGAATCGCATACACATCCAGCCCGCCGCGAAGCCCGAAGACAAAGCCGGCCACGTCATAGGTTCCCTCGGGCAGCTGCCGGCACTATTAGCCGGGCTTTGAAGCAAGAGCCCTTATCGGCCGGTTAAGGGGCCAAACACGGTAAATAAGGCAAATAAGTGCCGTGTTTTTTGTTGACTCTGCGGGATATTCACAGTATACTATATGTTTTACAAAGCCTCATAAACCGGTATTTGCCAAGCGCTTAGCTTTATAGGAGGGTCAATATGGCGGTTTCCAGAGTTCAACAGAAAGGTAGTATGCTTTTTGCTGTTATAACCTTTGTAGCTCTTTTTATCATTGCCACCACTGCAGCAGTAGTCTTTTACCTCAGGTCGGAAACATTCAGGAAAGACGCCCAAACTCTTAGAGACGAGATGTCCGAATTCGCCACTGATGCGGAACGCCGCAATATCCCAAAGATTGTCGGTGTAAAAAAGCCGCGTCAAACTCGTCTTGGTGCAATGGTCGAATATCTCGACCAGGCCGTATCGCTTATAATCGGCCCTGCCGCCGAAGATACTCCCGCCGATGTTAAGCTCGAAACTGCCCAAACCGCCGTTGAAACCATCCTTGCCCAGGTCTCCGCAGACCTTGAAGAAACCGATGCGGCCACCGGCAATCCCGGCCTGGTGCGCGTAGTACAAATCCTAAAACAAAACCTGGATAACGCATCTGATGCCGCTATCGCAATCGACCAGCAACTGCAGCACGTTCAGAAGCTTTTTGACCAGGCCAAGATCGCAGAAAAAGAAAAGGAAAAGCGGCTTCAGGAGCAAATGCGGGTATTTGCAAATGAAGCCCAGCAGGTAGAACAAAGTTTCGACCAGCTGCAGGACCAAATGCAGGAAGACCTGGACCACCAGATTCAACTGATCACCGAAAAACTCGAAAACGCAGAACAACAGGTCAAAGCAAAACAACAGCAGGTATTGAGAAGCGAGGCCGAACTGAAACAGTCTGAGCAAAGACGCAAGTATTACCAGGACCAGCTCGACGCCATAAAACCCCGGCCCGACAGCGATATTCAGGCATTTAAGGCCGACGGCAAAATATTATCCGTGGACAGCCGCAACAAAATAGTATTTATCAATATCGGCAACGAAGACCACGTCTACAGAGGCCTTACATTCTCGGTTTATGACAAGAATATGCCTATTCCCAGAGACGGAAAACCAAAAGCCGAAATCGAAGTTTTTGACGTTCAGAAAAGCATATCCGTCGCGCGAATCGTCAGTCAGGAAAGTAATCAGCCGCTCGTGCCGGAAGACATTGTTGCCAACTTAATCTGGGACCCTGAGGCAACCAATGTATTCGTGGTCATCGGCGAGTTTGACTTTGACGGCGACGGCCTTGCAGACTACGACGGCACAGCCAAGGTCATCGGCCTGGTGGAAAAATGGGGTGGCAGCGTTGCCAGAGAAATCTCCGTCGAAACCGACTTCGTTGTCCTGGGCAAGGCCCCGACAATACTCGCAAGGCCCACACATGAGCAGCTCGAAATGGACCCAATGGCAGTCGAAAAGTACCAGGCGTCCCTTCAAAAACACGAGGATTATCAAAGAATCGAGCAGCAGAGTAAGGCGTTATCAATACCAATTTTTAATCTCGACCGATTTTTGTACTTCATCGGTTACAAAACGCTGTCAACCGCCGACAGTGCATTTTAAGCCTGATGTTTCAACTGCCTGAGTTTTCTCGCATCTCGGGCTCGATACCTATCGAGGCCACGAATACCTTGCCGGTATAGCAAGCGGCACTATCGAAGGTAAAGCCCTTTTTCAGCGCCACAAATGTTACCGTCACCGCCGCCTTAACAGCAGCCCCCAAAGGCCGGCCGGTATCACAATCCAGCCCGGAGGGGATGTCCACCGCAACAACTGGAAGGTCCTGCTCATTTATAGCTTCTATTAATCTGACGTAATCGTCATTGAGCCTGCCGAGGAGTCCTGTGCCGAACAGCCCGTCAACAAGCATCTCACATCCTTCTGCAAAGCCGGTAATCCTGGCAGGCAGTTTGTCATCGGCCACATCCAACTGCTGAACACGCAGTCCCATTTTCTCTATAACATCGAGGTTTATCCTGGCATCGCCTTTTATTTTCTCACGCGGGCCACAAATAACAACGCTAACACCGATGTGGGTATTTACCAGGTGCCTTGCAATTACGTAGCCATCCCCGCCGTTGTTGCCTGTCCCGCAGAATATGCAAACCTTCGGCTCGGTAGCACCCGCCAGTTTTTCCTTAATCAGTTCCGCACAGCTTCGGCCGGCGTTTTCCATCAAAACCACGCCCGGTATACCGATCGTATTTATCGCCCAGGCATCAAACTCACGGACTTCGCTTCGGCTCATCACAACAGAATTCTTATTTGCGGGGGATACACTCATAACTGGGTATTATACATACTTCACTAAACCAGTCAATTGACACAGGCTATGCCAGCAATTACAATCCAGCCGGTGCTTCACAAATGTGTAGCTTTCGACGAGTATCGAGAAATGCGAATACTACTTACGAATGATGATGGCATTTTTGCGCCCGGCCTGGCGGCTATATACAAGCGGCTGGTAGAACTCGGTGAAGTTACAGTGGTGGCCCCTGCCAGCAGTCAGTCCGGCGCCGGCCATAGTATAACGTATCGCGAGCCGCTTGTTTGTAACAAGGTCGATATCAACGGCCAATTTACCGGCTACAGCGTCCAGGGCTCGCCCGCGGATTGCGTTAAGCTGGCACTGGCCGAGTTGAATCCGGGGCCGGTTGACCTGGTTGTATCAGGAATAAATAACGGCGCTAACGTAGGTATAAATGTCTATTATTCCGGGACTGTGGCTGCTGCGATGGAGGCCGCTTTTTTCAAGATACCGGCCGTCGCATTGAGTCTTGACGTAGAGGAAAAGATGGATTTCGACACGGCTGCACAGTATTGCGTTCCGTTAATTAAAAAACTGATGCCGCTAAATAATACCGAGGTTATCAATATCAACATACCTCAGCTCTCAAAAGGCAAACCCAAAGGGATAAGAGTCGTGCCTCAATCTACACAGGGTTTTGACGAGCATTATATCCACATGGAAGACGAAAAGGGCCGGACATTTTTTCAGCTTACGGACGGACCCCATCGTTCTGAAGAAACACGTACTGATACAATATCATTAGCACAGGGCTTTATAACCATCACCGCGCTGCATTTTGATATGACGAACTACGAAGGGAACCGCCGACTCGATTCGATAAAGTGGTAAACCGGCCCGGCCGGGACAAAATCAAGACAAGGCAAATGAAATGTCGAACATTTTTGAACAGCCCTGGACAATGCTTACCGGAGCAGTTCTTTGCCTGGTTGTTATTATCACAATCCGCCAGGCCTTCCCGGAGAAACGCCGGGCCTGGCAGTTTGCCATACCCGCCCTGCTGGCAGTCGCAGCCTTTGGACTCGACGAATTTGTCAAGACCGACCTTGAAAAAATTAACCTGCTTATCGAAACCGGTATGAATGCAGTTGAAAACGAATCAATCGTTGCCATCGGGACAATTATTTCACCTGACTACCGCGACTCGTATCACGAATCGAAGCAGATTCTGATGGAGCACTGCCGGAATCTGCTGAATGGGCTTAAAATTGCGAAAAACAAAAAACTTAATTTACAAATAGAAATATCTGCGCCGACGGCCAAAGTCCTGCTCAATGTTCTGACAAGATTTGACGAACAGGGAATGCCTAAGCAACTCCCAACACCACTTCTTACAACCAGGCTGAAGCTTAATCTTAAAAAAGGGGGTGGGAAAAAATGGCTTATAGAACGCGCAGAAGTCCTTGAAATAAATAATCAGCGAATCGGGTGGAAGGATTTCAGATACCGGCCGTATTAATTTAGCAATCCCCTCCTCCCTTTAAAAAAGGCCGCATTCCCCCGGAAAAACCCGCGACGTGCGACATACAGCTTACTTATTCCCGCCCCCTCAAGCCCCGCTGGTAACTCTCTTTTTTTCGAGGGTTGCCTCGATCTTCTCCAGCAATTCACTCAAATCAAATGGCTTGACCACGTAATCCTCAATCCCATAGCCGTTGGCCCTGGCAACGTCCTGATTCTGGCTTCTGGCGGTCAGCATTATCACCGGAATATTCCTGGTCGCATCATTCTTTCTGAGCCGCTCAAGCATCTCCAAACCATCCATAATCGGCATAATTACGTCCAGCAGAACAATATCCGGCTGTTCACTCGTGGCCTTCTCAAGACCCGCTTGCCCGTTAACTGCCGTAACCACCTGATAATCATTCATCTCAAGCCGATCTTGAAGCGTCTGAACGATATTCGGTTCATCATCAACCACTAATATTTTCGCACGTCTTGATTTCTTTTTTAGCTGAAAAAAATCAAACATAACCTCATCTCCGTTATTAATCTGTTCTTCCTTGTGGTTGCCTCTCGAGAAGCACCTTAAAAGTCAGAGCCATTTATCTTTATATTCGGTTCAGGCGACAGGCCAGCTCAATTACGGGCACTTTGTGGCCTTTGAACCTGACTTCAAATATTCCTATCGACCTAAAATCCTCCCAATTTTAAAAAAAATAGCCTCAGAAATTAAAAATTTCGGACTAATTTCCGCTCTTTACTCGGCCAAAAAGGCCTGAGAACAAGTTAAGAAACGTTCAAATACTCAAGAGCCTCTACGTAGCTGTTTTTGTCGTTCTCATCGGCCGGTCTTTCTTCAGGATCCGTCGGGACACAAAAGACCTCCTGATTGATTATAGGACTTCTGCAGGCTAAGTTTAAATTCTCGATATAGACTCTTCCAGACCACGCCCCGGTCTGGGTGTGACGGGCCTGACTGCAAAACCACAAATATTCTTGCCCTGAAGTCCCTGCAGCGTTATCATTTGTCTCTAAATGCCTTAGGCCGTGGGAGTATTTCGCCGTTGAGTCAGGCAAACGGATTACCGAATCGTCTTTGACGGCCTTTAATCAGCGTCTCAGGGTTGGGTTGTTCTCAGTGAAACCCGCTTAACAGCAGCCGTTGACAACAAAATCTTTGGAGGTCAAAAACAGTGATTAAGACAAACGAGATTCGCAACATAATATTTCTCGGGCATGGAGGGGCTGGAAAAACCTCGCTTGCCGAAGCTATCTTGCATAAAACCGGTGTTGTCAACCGTCTTGGAAGTGTTGATGAGAAAAGCACAGTCTGCGACTTCGACGATGAAGAAAAACAGCGACAGCATTCGATTCACTCTGCTTTGATTAACACCAGCTATGCCGGAAAGTTTATTAACATCATCGACACTCCCGGCTACCCTGATTTTATAGGTGCAGCGCTTCGGCCGATTTCCGCGGCAGACGCAGTCGTAATAGTCATAAGTGCCTCGGCCGGGATACAAATAAACACACATAAGCTCTTCCAGGCCGCCACCAATGCCAATCTGCCCAGAATAATCGTCGTCAACAAAATCGACGCTGAAAACATTAACCTTGCCGATTTGCTCGGCAACATCCACCAAAGCTTCGGACTGCAGTGTCGTTGCGCAAATCTGCCCTCCACAGACAAAACAGCACTCATCGACTGCATCAAAAGCGACTCCGGCGAGTCACCTGTAATGGACGTTGCGAAGGCACATACCGAGTTAACTGAGAACATCATCGAGGCCGACGACAAACTTATGGAAAAGTATCTGGCCGGCGAGGTCATCTCGCCGGAAAAAATCACCTCAGTCTGTGTAAAAGCTATGCTGGCCGGTACAATTGTTCCGGTCGTATTCACCAGTGCAACCTCAGAAATCGGCATAACTGAGCTATTGGACCTTATAACCACGTATGTACCTTCACCGACGCAAGCCCCCCCGCGGCAGCTCAAGGCCGATGGCCAGTCCATTCCGCTACAAGCCGATGCGAATGGGCCCCTTGCCGGACTGGTATTCAGAATCGGTTTCGACCAGCGCTCTAATATGAAATACGCATCGATACGGCTTTTCAGCGGCAAGCTCCAACCAGACACCAGCTTCCTGCGTAACGACGAGAAAAAAGGTATCAGGCCGGGCCATATCCTAAAATCGCAGGGCGGCGAAAATAAAGAAACCGATTCCGGAATCGCCGGCGACGTTATAACTTTGGCCAAGATAGATGAGCTTCAGGTCGGCGATTTCATTCACGATGGAAAGCTCCGGGGCACAGTGGATATGCTGCCTCTTCCAGAACCAATGTTTGCACTGGCCCTCGAACCGGCCGCCAAGGGTGACGAGCAAAAAATCGGTGCCGCTCTTGAAAGGCTTTCGGAAGAAAATCCCTGTTTTAAGATTACACGTGACTCGCAGACCAAAGAATTAGTTATTAACGGCCTCGGTGATTTGCATTTGCGGGTCATGCTTTCAAAGATAGAAAAGCGGTACAAACTCTCGGTCAATACCAAGCCACCCAAAATCCCTTACACCGAGACCATTACCGCAAAAGCGGAAGGCCACTATCGCCACAAGAAACAGACGGGTGGTGCCGGCCAATTCGGCGAGGTTTACCTGCGTGTCGAGCCGGCCGAGCATGGTTCCGACCCATCGCTTATCTACAAATGGGATATTTTCGGCGGTTCAATTCCCAAGCAGTATGAGCCGGCCATCCTGAAAGGCATCCAGGACGTAATGTCAAGCGGATTCATTGCCGGCTTCCCAATGCAGGACGTAAGTGTCTCAATCTACGACGGTAAACACCATCCCGTCGATTCAAAAGAGGTCGCTTTTCGAGCCGCCGGCAAGGGCGCTTTTCTTGATGCCCTGCAAAAGGCCAAGGCGGTTCTGCTTGAGCCGATTGTTAATATCGAGGTTACAGTGCCGGCCGAATTTATGGGCGATATTACCGGCGACCTTGCCTCCAGGCGAGGTCGAATCCAGGGCCAGGATATGCTCGCGGGCAATATGATTGTTATCAAAGCTCAGGTGCCGCTTGCCGAAGTCGCTCAATACAACAGCCAGCTCAAAAGCGTTACCAGCGGGCAGGGAAGCTATTCTATGACACTTAGCCATTACGAGCCGGTCCCGCCAAATATCCAGCAGCAGGTTGTTGAGGCATACAAAGCCCGGGAAAAAACTAAAAGTTAGCGAGAGATGACTACTTCTGGCCCTTCATCGTCATTGCCCCCAACCCCGCGATATCCGCCTTAACATCGCCGGTGGTTAAATCGTACGTTATATCTTCCACAAAAACGCCGTTAAGCAGACACGCTCGTCCCGGCTCGCCCTCCACGTGTATTACCGACGTTTTCCCGTCGTAGAACAACTTGCTGCCGGCAAACTCATATCGCTGGCCTTCGGAATAGTAAATTCCTTCGGACGCATAAAGCTTGGAAATCTCACTCTGCCCTGAGGAGCTCCCGGATAACCTGACATCTATATGGCCGGCATCCATCAATACCAGCCGGCCGTAGTCGGTATCTTCAACTGGAAGATAGCTAATATGGACACCCTGCGACTTCGCCTCAGCAACAATCCGCTCGGCACGAATAAACCACTGCAGCTTCTCAAAATTATCGATAAGTGCATAACACGGCTTCTTCAAACCCAGAGGGCTCGAACCAGTTTCCTGCACCGGCGCACTCGAATTATCCACTTTTATTATTCCAGGCCCGGTCGCTACAACCATTTCCGTCGGCTTATCATAGTCCATTTGGGCACACTTCATCTCGGTACCACTCCAGAAGCCTTCCGGCGACGTTCGTACTACCTTCAACCTAACCAGTCCACCGGTAGCTTTGGCGTGCTTTATCCTCCCTGCCGAGTCTTCATCAGGCTTACCAGTGCTCAGCGTAACAATCATTTTCTGGCCGAATACTGTCGTGGTCTGCTCATATCCCTGTCTTCTTTCGGCCGTCCTGCCCATCACGTTGCCCTCGAAAACCACCTCATTTGACGCTGCAAAGAACCGGGCCCGGCTCTGGGCCGTTATTCTTACGGGCAACACATCATTATTGTCCGGCTGCTCTTCATCCAAACCACCTCTGACCAGTGTAAAGTCCACCGGACCTGAGGCCACTGTGTTACCCGTCGGTACATCATAGTCAATTCTTTTTGCACAAAGGATGTTTGTTCTGTCGGTACCTTTGCTGCTCGAAGAATGAATGTGCGTCTGTTTATAGTCCCGAACCCTCTGGGCATACACATTTAGGCCGTTGTTCTTCGCCAAAAGAATCTCGGCCTTGTGCGCATTCGGCTCTTGCTGCACTGTTGCTGTTGTATTCGCGGACTCCATAGGTGTAACTACAAGGCCATCCTCGCACGTCACAAGAACATCCACATACTTATCTGAAGGCCGCTGATTTTCCGCCGCCGGCCGATCTGGTGTGGGAACTGCTCCCCTCGTCTCGCCCTTCTGAGGGGCGGGGCTCGTATCTGCTTTTTTACCCGCAGCCGTTGAAGAAACCTCTGCGGATTTATCAGTACTTTCGACGCTGAGCCTACTTGCTGAGCTGCGCCACAATAATTTATTGATGGCTACCTCATCGGCAAAAACCAACTGCCGGCCATATTCAATAACAACGTTCTTACTCAACACACACTTATAGTATGGCCCGTCCCTCGATGGGGCAACTTTTCCGTCGTCTTTTGAATCCGATGCCGCAGGCACTCCTGCAGGTTTAACATCTCCCTTGTACTCTGAAGTTCCTGATGTAGTCGAAGCGTTCGAGCTCGACGCTGCCGGCACACCCACAAGCCCAACATCTTCCTGAAAAGCCGCGGCCTGCGACTTAGCCGAAACACTCGTCTCCTTCACGGTATCCTTCGCAAAAAAGGCATCGCCCTGCAGGTCCTTAAGATGCAAAAAATCCAAATCAAATATCTTTAGAATCACCAGTTGGCCGTTCGCCTCATCATAAATAAGCTGCAGGCCTTTACCAACCAGCTCTGCCTGCTGTGAGACAAACCGAACCGGCCCTTCCGTCGAGAACTCCGACCTTTCACTGACAAAGACCAGCTCGTCAAGATAAATGAAGCTTTCCTGCATCCCAGTAGCTTCTATTGGGAAAAAATGAATTGTAACATCACCGGTGAGCTTCGCATCTTTCGGACTCGGTCTGCCTGCTGCCATCTCTACCTCTACAATTCCTGTAGCGCCGGTAATATCGCATCGCAGACGCGGCTGAAAAACCTTCATATAAGGCTTTTCAATCTCCCACCTCTTGTCACTTTGGTGCAGAAGTTTCTCAAAACCAAACTCCCTGTCCGCGGTCCTGTATCTGGCCACGGCAACTGTGCCAATCTTCGCGTCTCCTATCATCCCGCGCTCGCTGCCAAATTCAGGTATCTGCTCCCGCGAAAGTCCGCTGGGAAACTCCTTGTCAACGTCTATCCCGGGCGTGCGACTGATAAAGCTGTACAGAAGGTAGATACCGAATACAGTCCCCAATCCGATGAGCCATATATATAATTTCCTGGAAATCGGCGCCATAACTGACCTGCTTTTAT
>Ga0315539_1000739_pt1 | contig 24508 bp, 26 predicted proteins | sample SalMarSW160150MG_FD_203097 | JGI IMG/M metagenome (GOLD analysis project Ga0315539, IMG submission 203097) | Salt marsh sediment microbial communities from the Plum Island Ecosystem LTER, Massachusetts, United States - Salt Marsh Sediment SW1601-150 ... | reverse complement strand
CGGCCGTGTGTGGATTATTGCTTGCCTTAGTCTATACGGCTGTATCCGCGGGACTCGGACTGGCCTACGGTGTGACAGTCAATAAAATAGCGGTATGCTTTGTATGGAGGGGATTTATTTTTACTATGCTATCAACTCTTGGGATACTCTTGACAGAACTTTGGCTGCCTGAGCCGAGCCAAAAAATTTAAGTTTTTCAGCAATTTCACACATTATCCCGACCAAATTGGAACAGGGATTTCGATACGAGAAGGACTGTTTAAGTAAAAAAAGAGGAAACAACTTGAAAGTATAGGAATTTGTATTAGCCACAGAGGTCACAGAGAACACAGAGATATAAAAATATAAATCAGTGTAAATCAGTGTTAATCCTTCGACTACGCTCAGGACGGCGTCTGTGGTTAATGAGAAATTGGGGTTAAGTAAACCCGCCTTACTGTGTGGCGGGTAAAAAAGAGAAAACAACTTGTATCGGTAATGGAAATTCTGGAGAAAATCCGAAGCTATTCAACGTGAAAAGAACGAGGAAAAGAGATAGCATCTACACTCAAAGTTATTTTGCCCTGTGTATTCTCAACAAGGCCAATTTTCCTAGAGCAAGGAAATCAGACATTTTGATTCTTCGTTAAAATCGTCTGGCAATTTTTCTATGAAAAATTTCAATATTGTTTTTATATCGGTTGCGATTTTAATAGAAGGCCATTTCCTTTTTCCTTGTGAGCGAGTATATGTAAGATGAGCAAGATATTTATGTGCATCTTTTTCTGTTTCTTCGAGTAAATCCGTTTTTTTAGGACGCATACTTTTCCAATGGCTATCAGATGTGAAGTATTGACTTGCCCTAACAGTATCCTTATATGGTCCATTCTTGTATAGAAATTCGATAAGTATTCTGGCATGGATGAGAAAGGATTCTACTAATGCATTATGAATCACACCCTTGCCTTGATTGTCGGTAGCAAGAATATTTGCCAAAGACCACAGCATCCAAACTTCATAATCAAGGGCTACCAGTGCTTTTTTTAATTCTTCTACGGTTCGATTTTCTGTCTCTGCTTTACTCATTTTATTAGTGTTTTCTCCTTAACAGCACCGCACCGAGGCCGAGCAGATTTGGTCGCATATTTTTTGTGACAAACCACTGTGCTTCTGTTCTGTTGAATACTTAACGAATTGGCCTTTCTACTATTTTTTCACCCCTCTTCTCATAGCTAATCAACTTAAAACCGCTGGTAATAGCATCTGCAAATTGCTCTCTTGTTAAAGGCTCATAAACATAAACAGTGCAACTTGGGACTGTTTTATGAGCCCCTGAAACACTAACATATTCATATACACCAGTTTGAAGAAGCGTACCACCGGGTAATGACGCCCCGTCAACAAAGTTCTGGTTTAGGCCATAAAGGTGTCGTACAAAACCATCGTCATTGATTGCCAAAACCTCCCCATAACTCAAAACTGATAAAACTTCTAAACCGCCAGTTGTTCGGTATTTGCTCAGTTCTCGCTTTTCTACATAATCACCACCGAAATAAGCAATTTTATCATAGAATCTCTCGTACATTCTCTCAAACCACTTTTGCGTTCGTTTTTTCCCACGATATACAATATCGCCAGCTTCAAAAGCTGTCTTTTTGAGTTCTGTCGTTATAATTCCAGCTTTCTCACATAGTGTTTTCAATCTTTCGTTTTCTTGTATTTGTTCATCTAATTGTTTCTTAACCCGCTCGTATGCCTTCTTTGCTTGCTCAATAGTCCGTTGTTGATCTTTTACGGTTTTTTCTAACTCTTTAATCTTTTCTTGTAATTCTTTGACACTTTGACTCAATTCTTTTTCTTGTTGTCCCGATGCTATGGTTGGCCATCTTAGCAAACAAGTCACCAATATTATCATCAAAATCAAAACCTTTTTAATTTTCATAACATACCTGCCTTTCAAGAAGATAAGAATGAGCGTTTTTTTCTCAACATCACCGCACCGAGGCCGAGCAGATTTTACAGCGTGTGCAACAAGTTGCACACCCTACCCGGTTGCGACTGGAAAAAGTTAGTAATGGCTTATGTCATCTAAAATGTGAATCAGAAGTTTAATATATTTTGATGCTGTTTTATTTTTAATATTTCCAAGTCTTGTAGGTGTTAACCCTGGAGCTGGCAGATTTTTGATAGTGTCTTCAATTAGATTTATTAATTTACTGAATTCTTTTTTATATTTAGCAGGAATGTCATTTGTTGGAAGAAGCTTGATTTTTATTGCCTCGGAAGCAAGTCTTCGATTAGCATTTCCTTCATGGATTGCCATTCTATAATTAATATCAAATAATTTCTCAATTAAATAAATGCGGCTCATTATAATTTTCCAGTCTAATGATGATTATTCAATCTGTATAAAACGCTAAATATAGGTTGTTTCTTTCTGTATAAGAAGTTCCCGTTGCTTCTTCAATACTCGTCCAATCTTTTGTGTTGTAATTATATGAATTTGCGGGATTAATTCAAGGTATTCCTTTGACGGCAAGGGTGGGGTTGGTTTATTGAATGATTCCGCGTGTGCAAATCCGACAGGTCGGGACTTTCAGCAAGTTGCACACCCTACCCGGCTGGTTCATCAGGGCTTTGGGGTTTTGTGGTTGTGTGAGAATTTCCGTTTCAAATCCTGGCATCTGGCTGACAGAAGCTGCCGTTTTAATCATAAAGTCGACCAAAAAATGTTTATTAAAGTTCTCGGCAAGGCATTGCTAACCAACAAACAAACAGCCTGGTTTAAGCAGATGGGGCTTGTGTCTCGCCTTTTTTTGTTTAAAATTTTTCCGATTTAAGTGAATAATTTTCTTACATTTTGACCTGTTTTGTGTTAATCTGTCATCAGAGATAAGGTGGAACTTACGTAATGGTTATTAAACCAACAACGTTTTTTTGCAACTAAGTGGTTTTGATATGAAAGAAGGGAGTTGGAAATGAGACCGGAAGTCATATCATCGACACTAAACAAAATGGTAGCACACAAGCACCTCGGAAAACTATTGGCAAAAAGAATCGACGGCCAAATCCACAAAAGTATTGTAACCAATGATTCAGAGGACCTGAGGCAGGTGCGAATGAAAAAATACCAGTTTTTATCATCGATGCTGAACTGCGTTGTGAAAAATATAAATAAAGGATATGTCTCACGCAAGATTATAAGAAAGATTATAGACGTCTTTATCAAGAATAACTTAATACGTGAAGACAAGGTATATAATCAGGCCGTCGAGGCGTTCAAAAATAAGTACGGCGAGGAGCCCCCGACCTTTATTGTGTTTTCGCCAACACAGGTATGCAATCTCAACTGCATCGGCTGTTATGCAAGTTCGGCAGCGGACACCTCTGCAACGATACCTTATTCTTATGTGGACAGAGTGGTTGGAGAGATTCATGACCTCTGGGGCAGCAGATTCATAACCATAAGCGGCGGCGAGCCATTTATGTATCGAAGCGACAACAAGACACTATTGGATATTTTCAAAAAATATAACGATATGTTTTTCCTGGTTTATACCAATGGGACATTGATAGATGAAAAGATTGCGTCGGAACTTGCCGAGGCATCGAATGTTACGCCTGCAATTTCGGTCGAGGGCTTTGAAAAAGAAACCGATGGAAGAAGAGGCACCGGCACATACAAAAAGATTCTCAGGGCTTTTGGAAATTTAAGGCAGGCCGGTGTTCCTTTTGGGATATCAGTTACCGCAACGAGCAAAAATGTTGATATAATACTCACCGACGAATTTTATGATTTCTATTTCAAAGAACAGGGGGCCTGTTATATGTGGCAATTCCAACTGATGCCTATAGGCAGAGGCAAGGATGAGATGGATTTGATGGTTACACCGCAGGCCAGAGTAAAATTATACAGGAAGTGGGTAGAGCTGCTGGAAGAAAAGAAGTATTGTGTCGCCGACTTCTGGAACAGCGGTGTGCTTGCAAGAGGATGCATCGCTTACGGCAGAAGCGGCGGATATGTCTATATAGACTGGCACGGCAACGTGACTCCCTGTGCCTTCATTCCATACTATGTCGATAATATCTACGACTTATACGACAAAGGCAGAACACTGTCGGACGCGCTGTTCTCTGATTTTATGAAAAACGGTCGAAAATGGCAGAGGGAATACGGGCTTGACAACTGGAAGAAACCAAATAACTGGCTGATGCCCTGCTCTATAAGAGACCATTATGAAATCTTCAGAAATTCGGTCTTGTCCAAAAATGCGAGGCCCGAGGACGAAAAGGCCAAAGAGGCTCTGGAATCCGACGAATATTTCTATGTGCTCAAAAGATATGACGAAGAATTGGAGAAATTAACTAAAAAAATCTGGGAAACCGAGTATTTGAATGTATAATGCGTACTTGTCCGGCTGTAAGGCAAGGGTCGGTTTTAGTATGATGTTTAAAAATTTATCAAATGACTATGGGTTGAAAGAAAAGTTTTTTCGGAGTTTTTCTGATTATGTCGAATGGTTACGGTTCTCTTTGTGACGATTTCTATCTTGATATGTATATAAATACCGAGCTTGACCTGCCGATGCAGCGTGATACTATTCTGGCCTTTTTCGAGCGGATACAAAAACAATTTCCCTCGATGGGCTATTTCTACCGGCGAGGTAACAACGAATACTGCCTGGAAGAAAATTCCCAGCTTGGCCAATACCGCTGGATTACTCTCGAAACGGACCGTGTCGGCTCCGGATTTGTCAATCCTCCGAATTTTGAAGAGGCATACTGCCAGGACAGGCTGGTACTTGAGCTTGTCCCGTATATGCTCAGCGTAAGTCACCTTGACATCGATTTACTCGATGTTACTTTCGCAATGGATTTCGATTATGCCGGCAATCACGATGAGATTATCGCCGAAGCGCTGTTGGGGCAGAGTCCTCTTAGCTGCCTTATGGACCTGCCGCAAGCCAAGGCCATCGACTTTTCACCAGCGATAGTTGTTGCATTATCAGAGGATAGCCATACCCAGGCGCGAATAAATATAGAGTCAAAGACAAGCGTCTTCCACCCCAGAAAACAAAAACGAGGTTCAGAGGAAGCAATAAGCTTGTCTTTTACAATCCGGCAGTACCCCGCAACAAGTGGGAAATTTGACTCTCTAAAATCTTTTGAATACCAATGCCGGCTGGCTCAGGAATTAATGTCAGAGAAAATAATCCCGAATATTGTTCAACCTCTAACCAAGACAATCGCACAAAAAAGATTAACGTAAATTTTTCATCAAGGCCCGGTCTTGCCGAGGTAAACAGGAAGGACATTAAAATGGCTATTGAAGCTCCTATAAGTAAATTCAAAAAGAATAATCTGAAAATCTATATTGCTGTCTGTATAGGCCTTGCTATATGGTGTATATATGACGGTTACTTTAACGAAGACTGGATAAAAGAGCACACCAATCCCGACGGCACACCGAAGGCGTACCTGGTTTTTAATAAAAAGGCGCCGTATTTCTTTGCAGGGGCTGGTGTGCTCCTGGGTATATATCTGTCTGTAATAAAGAACAAGAAGCTCATAGCTGATGAAAATGACCTCGTCATCAGCGCAAAAGAAAAGATAGCTTACGATTCCATACAAAAGATAGATAAAACAAACTTTGATTCGAAGGGTTATTTTATCGTCACCTACAAAAGCGAGAGCGGCAGTGAAGTCAATCGAACGATAAGCGACAAAACATACGATAATTTACAAGCCATTTTGGACCATCTGGTGGCAAAAATCAGTTGATAATTACTACAATACAATCTAAAATCTCCTCCATCAGCCGCGATACGCTGTTACAGAAAGCTGTTGTGCTTTATCTTTGTTTTAAACTATATATCAGGGAAATAAATACAAATGAATACCTGCATTGTCGGATTACAGTGGGGCGATGAAGGCAAAGGCAAAATTGTTGACATTCTTGCGGAGCAGCATGATATAACCGTCCGATACAGCGGCGGCGCCAATGCCGGCCATACCGTCGTTGTAGGTGACGACAGGTTCGCTCTGCACATTCTGCCCAGCGGCGTGGTTCGGCCGGATACCATTTGCGTAATTGCCAACGCCGTAGTGGTTGACCCCGACACCCTGATAAAGGAAATCGATGCACTTACGCAAAAGAACATTACACTAACGAGGCGCCTTTTTATAAGCGAAAATGCTCATGTAGTGCTGGACTATCATAAAAAAGAGGACCAGCTACGAGAAGAAGCCCTCGGCAACAATAAAATCGGCACTACTATCCGTGGCATCGGCCCCTGCTACGCAGACAAAGTTGGAAGAAGTCATGCAATTCGAATGTCAGATTTCGCCAACCTCACAACATTGCAAGCCAAGCTCAAAACCATCGTAGAATACAAAAATAAAATTTTCACATCTCTTTATAATGCCGAATCAGTAAGTGCCGATGAAATCTTCGAAAAATGCAAATCTTACGCCGACCAACTACTTCCCTTTACGATTGACACAACCGAATTTCTGCATAAATCGATTGCCGCAGGTAAATCCGTCCTTTTTGAGGGCGCCCAGGGGACGCTATTAGACCTCGACCACGGGACATTTCCGTATGTAACCAGCTCAAATTCGAGTTCACTCGGTATGTCGGCCGGTTCCGGAATACCTGCCAGGATGGTTAATAAATTCATAGGCGTTGTCAAGACATACACGACAAGGGTGGGCGCCGGCCCGTTTCCGACGGAACAGGATAATGACATCGGACAATACATTCGCGACAAAGGTAATGAATACGGCACTACCACAGGCAGACCCCGTCGATGCGGCTGGTTCGATGCCGTAGCAGTATCTTACTCGGCGACCATCGGCGGCATCGATTCGGTGGCTTTGATGCACCTTGATACACTTACAGGTCTAAAAGAAATAAAAATATGCAAGGCATACAAAATCGATGGAAAGGTGGTGACCTTTTTCCCCGCAAATACAGAAAGACTTTCACAGGCAATTCCTATTTATGAGACGCTCTCCGGCTGGGGCGATGACATAACAGAAGTCAATGATTTTGATGATTTGCCGATTGATGCCCAACATTTCGTTTGCCTTGTAGAGGAAATAATCAAAAGACCTGTTACGATCATAGGGGTCGGGCCAAAACGAAGTCAAACGATATTCAGGTAATTCAACGATCAGCAAGTGCGCTGAACGCCACAAGATATGAAGAGTTTTGACGAAAAGCTCAGAGAAACCGCTCAACGCTTAGGATTGGCACCGCACCAGATACCAAGAAACATTGCCATAATTATGGACGGCAACGGCCGATGGGCACAGAGCAAAAACCTTCCACGGATTGAAGGGCATCACAAGGGAGGAGAGACTGTCGAGAGAATTGCACAAGCGTGCGTTGATTTCGGCATCGAATCCCTAACCTTATATTCTTTCAGCATAGAAAACTGGAAGAGACCCAAAGACGAAATTAACTCCCTGATGCACCTGTACACTCAGTACCTTGTAGAAATTCGCACTACGCTGATGAGAAATAACGTCAAGCTGTTACACCTCGGCCAATTAACCGGTCTGCCAAAGGAGGTTCAGGTGGAACTTATGGCAACAATAAAAATGAGTTCAGCCAACACGGGTATGAAACTTGCTTTGGCCCTTAACTACGGCAGCAGGACAGAAATTGAGGACGCCGTGAAAGAGATTGCTCAAAAATATAAAAGCGGCGAACTCCGCTTAAAAGATATCGACCAGAAATGTATAAGCCGGCATCTATACACCGCCGGCCTGTCAGACCCGGACCTCTTAATACGCACCGCAAACGAGATGAGGGTCAGCAACTTTCTGCTGTGGCAGATATCCTATAGCGAATTCTACGTTACAGAAACTCTCTGGCCCGATTTCGAAAAGCCGGATTTGGAAAAGGCAATACTCGCTTACGCAGAGCGCAATCGGCGTTTTGGCGGAATCAACAACACCTAATCGCAAGCTGCGATATGAGATAAACGAAGGACAATTTACAACAAACAACTATGCTGAAATACAGAATTCTCTTCGGCACATTAATGACAATTGTTTTCACAGCCATTGTTATATTCGACGGCTGGATAGACGGCAGACTAACCGCCTCTACGGCTGACAAACCGGTGCAGGGAACGCTTCTTTTTATTCTTATTTCCGTATTGATGGTTCCTGCTCAGCTTGAGATGTCAAAACTCGCTGGAGCAAAAAAGCTAAGGATTTTCGTCCCTATTTCAATCATTGCCTCGATATTATTCGCAGGCGCCTGGTACTGGCCGCAGCTCCTTCGGCTTTTATCTGAAGAGACCATCGGAATTCCGCTGCAAAGCTATTTTCTCTTTCTATCCGTATTTGTGCTGTTAGCAATGCTGTTATACCAATATCTTCGCTATGGCGTATCTGACGTAATCGTCAATTGTGGTACAAGTTACTTTTCGGTGGTTTACCTGGGGCTTTTAAGCAGTTTTGTGCTCGCCATACGAATCGACTTCGGACTCTGGCCACTCCTTATGTTTGTTTTTGTCTTAAAGTCTTCCGACATAGGAGCTTATGCAATCGGCAGTCCATTTGGCAGACACAAATTTTCGCCCAAAATCAGCCCTTCAAAAAGCTGGGAGGGTATGGCCGGCGCGATTGTTTTAGCGGTAATTGTTGCTATTGGTTTCGCTGTAAGTTGTGATATAATGGCCTGGTGGCCGGCAGTAATTTTCGGCTTTTGCTTCGCATTTATAGGGCAACTTGGCGATTTGGCTGAGTCAATGTTAAAACGGGACGCCGAGCAGAAAGATTCGGCAAACAAGGTTCCCGGCTTCGGCGGAATACTGGACGTCATTGACTCGCCTCTGGTGGCGGCCCCTTTTGCATATTTGTTCTTTATGTTCACTGCTCGATAAAAGGATAGCTCCTGATAAAATTTGTTAAAAATCAGCTCGGCTGTGAAGGTTTGTTGAAGGAAAACATTGGAAGTTACCATACAATTAGAATCGGCTGACAAGCAACTACAATTGTTCGGTCCTGCCGACAGTCATCTTCGGCTTTTGCGCCAATCTCTTGGTGTCCGGATAACCGCACGCCAGGATAACTTAATAATCAGCGGCAAAGAAGAAGATGTAAGCAAAGCAGCCGAAGTTATCGAGAGGATGCAAAACCACCTGAAAAAACGCGGCTCTCTCATAGCTGCTGATGTTACTTCTTTTATCGCTCGAGACGATACGAACTCAATCGCTGAGAGCGGCAAGGCCATCACAATTTACTCGCACAAAAAGGTGGTCGAGCCGTCCACTACAGGACAACTCAAGTATCTTGAAACGATGCTGGCAAACGACATTACTTTTTGCATAGGTCCAGCCGGCACCGGCAAAACTTATTTAGCAGTTGCAATTGCAGTATCGATGCTGAAGAAAAAGCAAATCAGGAGAATAGTTCTCGCCCGGCCTGCCGTAGAGGCGGGCGAAAAACTCGGCTTTCTACCGGGGGACATCCAGGCAAAGGTGAATCCATATCTTCGCCCCCTTTTCGACGCTCTCGAAGATATGATGGACTTTGCACAGATGAAGAAGTTTATGGAACTCGATATCATTGAGATTATACCACTTGCTTTTATGCGCGGCCGGACATTAAACGAAGCAGCTATTATCTGTGACGAAGCCCAGAATACTTCACCACTGCAAATGCTGATGGTCTTGACAAGGTTGGGGCACGGCTCCAAAATGATAATAACCGGTGACGTAACACAAATTGACCGGGAACCGCGTCAGAAAAGCGGGATGGTCGAAGCTATTAAAATACTACGACGAATCAAGGGAATAGGTTGCGTGGAGCTAAACCAAAAAGACATTGTCCGCCATCGATTAGTGCAGAATATCGTGCGGGCCTATAAGAAAAAGGCAAAAAGCAGCTAATTGTGAAATTTTAATGACTCAGTTACTTAACTAATACAATGGCATTTTGGAGAAAAACGAGTCCGCGGCGAAGCCGGGTGCGTAAGAGCATACCTGCTGAGCGATTTACACAACTCAACTGGCTTACAGACACGAAACTTTTAATCTCAGTTCTGCTTTGGCTGGTTTTCGTTATTCTCTGTATTGCCATCTTATCATACCAGCGTGCTCTCGTGCCAACAGCGGTCATTGTAATCCTGGTTTGTTTATCCGCAGCTCTATATACCTACAACTATCAAAAGCGGATAATAACAAACCACGCCAAGGCATCGGTGCTGGTGGGCCTGTTTATTGTATTGCTGGCTGCGACAAAAGCCGGGGTGCTGCTGCCTGAACGTCATACATTCTGGGCGACCGCAACAGCCGTTGCAGTAGCCATTATTTTGACAATTACCTACAACCAGCGTTTTGCAATGGGCATGAGTCTGTTCTATTGTTTGCTGGCTTGTATTGCTGTGGGGCCGGTGTCGGGCGGCAAATATCAACTAACAAGTATGAACCTGCTTTTGGCAATGATAGCGGCTGTTTACACCTGCTGTCTGTCATTGAAAGAGATACGCACAAGAATGAAACTGCTCAAAGTCAGCACATTATCAGCAGCCGTGGTGTTCGTAACGGCGGTTTCTGCAGCTTATCTGGATTTTTCGGCTGAAAATCCGAGGACCGCCGATATTTTCAGCAATGCCGGCTATCATTCGGGGGCGACATTTCTGGTGGGTCTTCTTATCCAGAGTTTGCTGCCACTTATCGAAAAGATATTCCGAGTAGCTACGAGTATGACCCTTCTGGACTACAGCGACGCCAATCAGCCCCTGTTGAAACGCCTTGCAATGGAGGCCCCCGGCACGTTCAGTCATAGTTTATTGATAGGTTCCATATCCGAGGCCGCCGCCGAGGCAATCGGGCGAAACGGTCTTTTATGCAGGGTCGGTGCTTATTACCACGATATTGGAAAAATCAATAAACCCGGCTATTTTGTGGAAAACGAAATGGGCTCGGCCAGCCGACACAAGGAGCTGTCACCTGCAATGAGTCATTTGATTATTGTAGGTCACGTTAAAGATGGAATAGAGATGGCCAAGGAATACGGCTTACCCCGCGTGCTTCGCCAGTTTATAGAAACCCACCACGGCACAACATTAGTCGAGCACTTTTACAACGAGGCCAAAAAACAAAAAACTCAAAATTCAAAATCAAAAACAGCCGATGCGCCTTCTGAAAGTGAATTCAGGTATCCAGGCCCGAAACCGAGAACAAAAGAAGAAGCGATTGTTATGTTAGCCGATGCAATAGAAGGAGCCGTCAGGAGTCTGCCTGAAGTAACACCTCCGAGAATAGAAGCGGTCGTACATAATATGGCAATGAGACGTTTGCAGGATGGCCAATTCGATGAATGTGAGCTGTCCCTGCGGGAATTGAGCCAGATAGAAGCGAGTATATCAAAAACCCTTGCAGTGCATTACCACAGCAGAATCGCATACCCCAAAGCTCCGGATTTGCCCAACGATATGCAGCCCAAATCCCAGCAGACAGAGCAAAGAGACGACTAACAATTATGGGTTCCGCAAAACAAAGAAAACGCACGGTTGTTCAAATCACCCAAAATTTCAAGAATATAGATGTTTCTCTGTCCAAACTCGAAAAATTGGTAAAGACCATTTGCAATTGTTTTAAGTTTTCAAAAACAACGGTCAGTATTGCGATAGTAGATGACGCAGAAATCCGCAGGATAAACAAAAAATTCCTGAATCGGAAAAATCCCTGTGATTGTTTGAGCTTTGACCTGTCCGACGACGAAAACGAAAAATCATTTGAGCTGGTTGTTAACGGCGAAATGGCCGTCAGAGAGGCGAAAGTGCGAGGGCACTCGAGCGAGGCGGAACTGGCGCTTTACATAGCCCATAGTCTGCTGCATAACCTCGGCTTCGACGATTCCACGAAAAGTAAGGCAAAAAAAATGCACGATACAGAAGACGAGATTTTGCAACAACTTGGCTATGGTTTTGTATATAATTCTCAGAGTCTATAACAAAACCTAAAATAACTTCAACGAAATTATCTGGATTCCCGCTTTTGCGGGAATGACAGAAAGTAATGAGTAATTTTGTTACAGGCATTTAGTTTTTGGTGCGGCGTTTTAACAGCCGATTATGAATTGAAGACCTGTCGAAAGGATATTAAAAAGTGAGCTATATTGGCTGGATGGTGCTGCCAATTTGTATTTTTTCCGGCGGAGCGTTGTTTTTTTCCGTCAATGCCAATGCTCTTCGAGGATTTTCACGCATCAAACTGCAGCAGGCATTCAAGGCGATAAACGAGCAGGCAAGTGCGGAAGAATTCGCCGACCGGCTGGTAGAAAACGCTGAAAAGATGATTCTGACCTGTTCGTTATACAGGGTCATTTTTAATATGTGCATACTGCTTTCGCTCGCCGATATTTTCACAACACTGCACGTGGCCGGTTCACAAATTATCAATTACGTGCTTACATTCATCGCTGCAATGGTGATATTCTCGATGTTCAGTCTGGCAATCCCTCACGCTTGGGCCAAATACGCAGGCGAGAAAATCCTCAGCCGAACATATACGCTGTTGATATTCTTTACAGTTACGGCTTCGCCCGTCCTTTACCTGTGGAAATTTATCGACGGCCTTGTCAGGCGTTTGGCAGGCGTAATGGAAACGACCCCGGAAGAACAGCAGGAAGAAAAACAGGAGGAATTTTTAACCGGCCTTGAGCAGCACAGAACCGAAGGCGTGCTCGACGAAGAACAGCAGGAAATGATCGAAAATGTGCTGGAGTTGAGCGAAACCACAGCTGGCGAGATTATGACTCCTCGAACCGACATAGTTGCTGTAGAAGTCAAGTCTGATTTGCAAGAGGTTCTGAGAACCATCACAGACGCAGGGCACACCCGCGTTCCGGTCTGTGAGAAAAATATAGACAACATAATCGGCCTGATATACGCCAAGGACCTACTGGGCGAAATAGGCAAAAGCCCCGAGGAGTTCAAGCTGCGCGACAAAATGCGGCAGGCGTATTTCGTTCCCGAAACAAAACCCCTCAGGGTTTTGCTGCACGAGTTCCAAACCCAAAAGCAGCATATAGCGATAGTGCTCGATGAATACGGCGGAACAGCCGGCATCGTTACTCTGGAGGATATCCTCGAAGAGCTTGTCGGCGAAATAACCGATGAATATGAAAAAACACCAGCGGAACCTGTAAAAAAAATAGACCACAATACTATCGAGGTTGACGCCAGAACATACGTCGATGACCTCAACGACCGGTTTGAATTGAATCTTCCGGAAGATGAAGATTACGATACTATAGGCGGCTTTGTTTTCTCGCGGCTCGGATATATTCCCCAGGCCGGCGAGAGCTTCGACTACGAAAACCTGAAATTTACCATTAGCGCCGCAGAAGCCAGAAAGATAAAACGAGTCAAAATACACATAGTCAGTAATCAAGAGTAGAAAAAGAAAATCAATGTTAACTAAAGACCTGGCTGTTTGCATACGCGCCACAGATTTCTCCGAAACATCACAGATAGTGACTTTTTTCACGCGAGCGAACGGCAAAATCAGCGCCATAGCCAAAGGATCCAAACGACCGAAATCGAAGTTTGACGGGCCTATCGAATTATTTGCACAGGGAGAAATTGTGTTTGCAGATTCGAACAAGGAAAAGCTCGCAACACTAACGGAATTCGAGCAGCAGGGCTTTATAAACCTGGGCAACGACACTTTCATCCTAAATTGCTGCCTTTTTGCTGTGGAGCTTATAAATGGTATGACCGATGACTATGACCCGCATCCGGAACTCTTCGACAGCTTCCTGCATTTCCTGCGAAATGCAGATGAACAACGAACAATGAACAATGAACAGCGCGACGTAATGGCATTATTAATATCATTTCAGCTAACTCTGCTCAAAGAAGTCGGCCTAATACCGGTATTGGATGCCTGTGTGAATTGTAAAACGAGTCACGGGGCACGGGCCACGAGCGACGAGTTTTATTTTAGCAGTTCCGCTAACGGCCTCATTTGCAGAGATTGTGAAAATAGCTTTCCTGACAAAATTCGGCTTAGCAAAACGGCAGCAGATTGCCTCCGGCATTTGAAATCTATTGCTGATGCAGAAGAAAAAACACTGGATGAAATAGAAAAGGTCTTAATTCACCACTTCACTGAATTGCTGCACTATCAGCCCAAAATGGCAAAATATATTTAGCCACCAAGACACAAAGACACTAATTTTTTTAAATTTTAATTTCTTTGTGCCTTCGTGACTTTGTGGCTATGAGGACACGGATTTACACAGATTGACACTGTTTTATCTTCGGTCATTGTTTATCCCTATTATCACAATGACGTAGTTCATTCGAGAGCAAATTCTACTTTACTGCCCCTGATTTTTAGCCGATATAGTACATCGGGTTTTATCGTATGAACACTCCGCAGGGAAGATAACATATGGAAGAAGCTAAGTTATTAAAAAGAGGAGCAAGAGCAAATGCTTTCTCCAAAGTCTTTATAATTGTACAAATTCTTGTCTTATTTAGCTTTAGCTGTGAGTATCTGACAGATGGGTTAGACATGTTCCTGTCGCGTTTAGGACAAAATATGTTAATTATGCTCGCAGCCCTTGCTAAGTTCAACTTAGAATACTTTACTCTTTCTGTCATTTATCTCATAGGGATGAATTTCATTAGTATAGGCGCATTAGTTCTGGCCCTAATCGCTCTCTTACGCTATAAGAACCAAGAAGCGAAGTCAACGGTCGCTTTTGCTATTATCCTCATAACTGCAACTTCTCTTTTAGTTCTTGGTTCGGCGGTACCCTTTTATTAAGACAATAGAACCAGAAACAGTGAGTTGTTGATGGTATGAATTATGCTGAATGGATATATAAATTTATGGACGATTCACCCGCCTGACTTTTCAATCAAAGAAGGCCGTTTAGACCATTCCAAATCAGAATATTATAAGAATACGCCGGGTGTCAAACAAGCATATCCAGAACTCTGGAAACGAATCAACATTCCGGACGGACAAATAATCTGGTGCTATACTGACAAAAGCGACATCACAAAAACAGGTATAATAAAAAAAAGATGGGATCTCTATTTGCCGGTGTCGGAAGTTATACAATTTGTTGATGATATGGTCTGGAATCGAATCCTTGGAATCAAATGTGATGTTCCACCTTCGCTACGTAATCAGTGGCGCGATGAATCTCAGAAAAAATTTCCTTCTAATCCAGCAACTGCTAAGGTCTACGAAAAGGAGTGTTATAACAATTATTGGATGAAAAAACCCAAGACCGGTAGTTGGTGGGATGAACTATTTGTTAGCAGAATTGGAGAGTGTACATCTGCTCTCATTCGACATCCTGTTCGAGAAGATTGTATCAAGAACGAAATTAGGTGGTGTTGCTAACTTTTTGCTTGCTGCCTATGCGATTTTGGGCATCTTATGGTTAAGGTGCTTGGTAGCTATAGATAAAATAGTGAAAGACGTTTGAGTAAGGAATGACAGAAGAGATTGCTTCGCTTCCTCCTTCGCCCCTTCTTCGCATAAAGCTACGAAGGGCTACGGAGGACAGGTCGTTCGCAATGACCTATGGTTTATCTTCTTCGAAAAGCTCTGGCTGGTCGGTGGTAGATTTGGTTTTATGGTATTTCAGGCCAAGGTGTTCACAGGCGGATTTGGTGATTTCCCGGCCGCGTTTGGTTCGCCGTAAAAAACCAATCTGCAAAAGATACGGCTCGACCACATCCTCCAGCGTGTCCCTTTCTTCGCCGAGTGTAGCAGCGAGGGCGTCGATTCCGGCTGGGCCGCCGTCATAGGTATTGACCAATGCACGCAGAAGAGACCTGTCTAATTCATCCGTACCTAACGTATCAATCTGCTCCATCTTGAGAGCGTTTTCGACAATCTCAGTGCTGAGCACTCCCCTGCCTTTTACCTGTGCATAGTCACGAACCCGCTTTAACAGCCGGTTCGTTACCCGGGGCGTTCCGCGCGACCTCGCTGCAATCAGCTCCAGCGCCCCATCTTCGCACTGCAGGCCCAACAGGTTCGCAGACCTTTGTAAAATAGCGGACAGCTCTTTACTGTTATAAAAGTCCAGATGATACAGCATCCCAAAACGGCTGCGAAGCGGAGCGCTCAATAATCCCGCACGCGTCGTAGCGCCAATCAAGGTAAAACGCTTCAATGGGAAATTTATTGTCTTTGCGTGCAGGCCGCTATCAACGGTAAAATCAACTTTGAACTCTTCCATCGCCGGGTAAATAAACTCTTCGACCGGCGTGCTGAGCCGGTGCACCTCGTCGATAAAAAGCACATCGCCGGTATTTACATTGCTCAAAAGACCCATCACATCGCCCTGCTTTGTCAAGGCCGGTCCTGATGAGCAGCGAATCCTTGCTCCCATTTCATTCGCCACGACGTTAGCCAGGGTCGTCTTTCCGAGTCCGGGCGGGCCGTAAAATAAAATATGCTCCAACGGCTCAGACCTTTGCTTCGCCGCCTTTATCGCAATGACGAGCTTTTCCTTAACGCTGCACTGGCCTATACATTCGTCCAAAGACTTCGGCCGCAGCGCAACGTTAAAGCTTTCTTCCTGCTCGTTTACAGGTTGTCCACTGATTACTCTGCCTATAGCCATAGTTTAGTTCGTTGTTCATAGTTCATTGTTCATAGTTTGTAGTCTATGAACTCACAACGACGAACTATGAACTATTTTATACTTCTATTCCTTGTTTTAACCTGTACACCAGAGGCACAAGCGCTTCAGCGGAATTTATATCAGGGTGTCTCCGGCAGGCCATCTCAATAAGCTCAATCGCCTCGTTTCTTTTTTCACCCCAGGCGACAAGAATCTCCAGTGCTTCAACCTGAAACGGTTTAAATACAGTCTGCGCCGCGGAGCGGCCGGGTTCGGCTCCAATCGCATAATCACCGAGCTTGCCCTTCAATTCCGCAATAATCTGCTGGGCCAGTCTTTTACCCACGGACGGCAGAGACAATAATATTTTATCATCGCCGTTTTCTATTGCCGCAGCTATGTTGGCTATCGGGATACTAAGGGCCTTCAAACCCTTTTTTATGCCTACTCCTTTGACGCTGATAAATTTTCTGAAGAAATCTCTTTCGCCCGCATTTAAAAAACCGACCATTCTCGGTATAAGATTGCCGCCGGCCGGCGTGCCTTCGTAATATTCCATCGTGCAGAGCGTGATATCCGAGCTGACCATATCCGACAGCGCATTTACACAATAGCCCGGCAGCATTACTTCATACGCGACCGCACCTATTTGCACAAGGGCGCTATCGGTATCGAGCTTAACGAGTTTTCCTTCAATCTTTGCTATCATAAGTGTCGTCCGCCGCCCGTCGCTCGTCGCTCGTGCCCCCAACCACAAGACATGAGTCAAAACTTTTTAGCGAATTTACACAGCATAATGATACCGCTACGGCATCGGCCACGTCGTCCGGCTCCGGTATATCAGGTAAGGACAAGATTGCCTGAATGGCCCTCTGCATCTGCTGCTTTGATGCCCTTCCGTTGCCGGTGATTGATTTTTTTATACGTGTCGCACTAAAGCTTCTGACCTCAATTGCAGCTTCGGCACACTTTTGCAGTATAACTCCCCTTGCGTGCCCCATCAGTATCGCCGTCTTTGGATGGGCATAATGTGAGTATAATTCTTCTACAGCCACGATGTCAGGGCTGAACTTTTTTAACAAAGATTGTATATCTTCGGCAATTTGATTTAACTTTGCTTCTATCGGCAAATGTCCGGACGTGCGGCAAACGCCCGCCTCAAGCAGCGCTCCATCGCCATAGCTATGGAGCGTCGGCGACTTTTCTCCGTTGTCACCTATTTCGAGGCAGGCATATCCACAGACCTGCAAACCCGGGTCAATGCCGAGCATTCTCATTTTCTTCTCCAGGCAGTAATCCCTCCGGGCTTATCTTCCAGCAATATTCCGATTTCCTCAAGCTTGTCACGCAGCGCATCAGCCGCGACAAAATCTTTCCTCTGTCGGGCATTGCTTCGCTGCCCGATAAAGACGTTGACCAGCTTGTCCAGCATATCAGTGTCGGCGCCAATATCTTCAGAATATTCATCCTTTACCAAACCCAGAACATCTCCCCCCAGCCGGTTAAACAAAACGTCAATTTCGTTAAGGGTCTCCACAAATGTCTCGCTTTCTTCAAGCAGATTGTTTGCCAACCGAACAAGCTCGAAAATAACAGAAAGTGCGATAGATGTATTCAAATCATCATTCATTGCCGCTTCAAACTTTTCTCTCAACTGCTTCAATTGTTCCGTTAATTTACTGTCGGCCTGGCCATGCGGGACCTGGGTCATTCTTTTTCGCAGTGATTTGACAGTCTCGGTTATTTTTTCGTAGCCGCTCTGTGCCGCAAAAAGTGCAGCATCTGAAAAATCCAGCGGACTTCTATAGTGACTATTCAAAATCAACTGCCTGACCGCTAGCGGGTCATAGCGTCTGGTTAGTCTTTCGTGTGCTCCTGAAAAGGCCTGTTTTAAAGTGATAAAATTGTTCAAGCTCTTACCCATTTTCTGGCCGTCAACGGTTACCATATTATTATGCAGCCAATATCGAGCAAATTGCGCATCGTTGGCCGCCTCTGCCTGGGCGATTTCACACTCGTGATGCGGGAACTGATTTTCCAGTCCGCCGCCGTGAATATCGATTGTATTGCCCAGGTATTTCATCGCCATCACCGAACATTCGAGATGCCAGCCGGGAAATCCCATTCCCCAGGGGCTCGGCCACCGCATAATATGGTTCGGCTCAGCTCTTTTCCAGAGAGCAAAGTCCGCAGGATTCTTCTTATCCGTTGAAACTTCCACCCGTGCACCAGCCAGCATTTCCTCCACATTTCTGCCGGACAGTTTCCCGTAGTCATTGAATTTGGAGACATCGAAATATACCGAGCCGCCGACCTCGTAGGCGTAATCTTTCTCAAGCAGCGTTTTTACCAGTTCAATCTGTTCAATAATGTGTCCGCTGGCCCTTGGACTGATATCCGGACGAACACAGTTGAGCTTGTCCATATCCTCGAAGTAACTGCGGGTGTAATACTCCGCCAGTTCCATCGGATGCATCTTTTCCTTTTTGGCCGCCACAGCAATCTTGTCCTCGCCTTCGTCCGCATCGTCGGTCAGATGGCCTACATCCGTTATATTCTGCACATAAGTAACACTGAAACCGAGATAGCGAAGGTATCGAACCAGGACATCAAAGCTTACATAACTTTTTGCGTGCCCTAAATGTGCGTGCCCATATACGGTCGGCCCACAGACGTATATGCCAACCTTGCCTTTTTTTAACGGCTTAAATTCTTCTTTCCTTCGCGTCAAGCTGTTATACAATTGCAGTCCCATAGATTTCCGCCTTCTATAAAGTTCTTTTGCGTTTTTTTCTCAAAAGCGCTATAGCGGTGGCGGCCATTGCTTCGCCGGCTCCTATTTCACCAAGCCCTTCGTTCGTTTTTGCCTTTACGTTGACCGCTGTAAAATCAATTCCCAAAAGCCCGGCAATGCACCTTTTAATCTGCCCTTTAACCGGATTCAGGTTTGGCTGCTCCGTGTGTATTATCAAGTCAACATTAACCACGTCCCACTGTTTTTTTTCGAGCTGCTCTTTCACGATAAAAAGAAGCTCTTTACTGTCAGCGTCCTTGAACTTCGGGTCTGTATCGGGAAATAACATCCCTATATCTCCCATCCCGCTTGCGCCTAAAAGGGCATCGATAACGGCATGCAGAGCCACATCACCATCGCTATGGCCAGCCAAGCCGGCAGGGAACGGCACATAAACACCGCCGAGCATCAGCTTTCTGCCCTCGGCTATCCTGTGTATGTCGGTGCCGATACCGCTTCTGTATTCAGCCCTGAGTTCGTCTATCACAATTGCCCTTTCGTACTTGGTATGTCGGTCCCTACGATTGCCACGGCCATCGCCAGCGACTTGCCCAAGCCCTTGAAAATCGCCTCAGCTATGTGATGACTGTTTGTTCCATACGGCACGTTTATATGAAGATTGAACCTGCCGTTGTTCGAAAAACTCCGCAGCATCTCCTCGATACACTCCACGTCAAAATCGCCAATTTTATCCGTGCGGTACTCAACATTATATACACAGCTTGCCCTGCCTGACAAATCCACGGATACATTCGCCAGAGCATCCTCCATCGGCACAGAACTATGACCATACCTGTTGATGCCTTTTTTGTCACCGAGGGCCTTTAGCAAACACTCGCCAAGGCAAATCGCAATATCCTCGACCGTATGGTGCGCATCGACATTCAAATCGCCCTTTGCCTTGACCACCATATCGATTCTGCTGTGCTTGCTTAGATGAGTGAGCATATGGTCCAAAAAGCCGATGCCGGTATCAATCTCATATTTGCCGAGGCCATCCACATTAAGCTCAACGCCGATATCGGTTTCTTTCGTCTGCCTGTGGGTTTTAGCAATTCTGTTTTCCATAAGAATACCCTTATTTGGTTATTGGTTATTGGTAACTGGTAATTGGCAACTGGTTAATTTAACCATTTAGCTCTGCCACAGGTAACAAATCACCATTTAACCAGGTTCTGCCAAGATTTCCTTCAAAGCTGATATTAGCTTGTTATCCTGCTCTTCGGTACCAATAGAAATTCTCAATTTGTCTTTCAACTTCGGATAATTAAAGTATCGGACATATATGTTTCGCTGCGTCAGTTTTTCGTGAACTTCAGCCGCTTTTTTGTTTTTGCATTTTGCGAGAATGAAATTTGCGAAACTATCAGGGACATCAAAACCAAGGTCTCTTAACTTTTCGGTCAACCTGATACGCTCAGCTTTTACCTTTTTGACACATTCATTGAAATACTCCCGGTCTTTTATAGCCGCCGTTGCAAGGGCGATAGCTACGGTATCAACATTATAGGAATCCTTGACTTTCAAAAGGCCGGTTATCAAACCCGGCTGGGCAATTGCATAGCCGAACCGAACGCCCGCAAGCGAATACCCTTTACTCATCGAGCGAAGTATAATCACATTATCAAAATCTTTCACAAGCGATGTGCACTCTCTTTCTGCAAAATCCACATACGCCTCATCAATCAATAATACCCCGGCAAGCTCATCAGCTAATGAAGCTAACTCCTCAACGTTTATAAAAGTGCCGCTCGGAGCATTCGGATTGCAGACTATGGTCAAGGCAGCACCAGTGCCGGCCAATTTAGCCGGAAGATTGAATTCTTTGTCAAAAGGTATTTCGATTGCCCTGCAATTTTGCAGTTTCGCCAATACCGGATAAAGCGAATAAGTAGGAACAGGATACGCAACAGGACGATTTTCATCGCAAAATGCCTGTAGGGCCATTCGCAGCAATTCATCTCCGCCATTGCAGCACATAATATTTTCCGGCTGGACGCCATTCACTTCTGCCGCCGCCTCTCGAAAGGCATTTCCCAGCGGGTCGGGGTATCGGCGAAGCTGCTCATCTTTTATTTCTGCAAGCGCTTTTAATACCTTAGGTGAAGGCGGATAGGGATTCTCATTGGTATTGAGCTTTATAATGTCGGCTTCTTTTGGCCTGCCCTCCGTAGCCTTGGCGAAGGAGGGTTGAAATCCCGGTTCATAGCTTTTGGCACTTTCGATATTTTTGCGAAAATATTTCATAGTTTATTGTTCATCCGGCTACGGCTCGCTCCGCCGAGACGAGTTGGTCGTAGTTCATTGATTCCATCTAAACGCTATACGCTGCACGCTATTTTTATAAGATTATACGCACATTTGTCCAAAAGTGAAAGGGTGATTTTACTACAATTACCACGTATTGAAACAAATGTAATTTTGGCGTTAAAAGAGGTTCGCAAGTAAAGATTAGCCACAAAGACACAAAGTCACAAAAATAGTTTGAATTTGAAAACAAATATTAGTGTCTTTGTGCATTAGTGGCAGAATACGAGACAATATACAAGGTAAAAGAGATGAGTTATTTTTGACAATAATCTATAAGGCGGGCGATTTCGCTGCGGAGGTCCCTGCGGTGGACTATCATATCCACAAAGCCGTGCTTCAACATAAACTCAGCTGTCTGGAACCCCTCCGGCAGCTCCACTTTTATCGTCTCAGCGATTGTTCTTGGCCCGGCAAAGCCAATCAGTGCCCCCGGTTCAGCGATTATGCAGTCGCCGAGCATTGCGAAGCTGGCTGTTACCCCGCCGGTGGTCGGGTCGGTCAGAACCGAGATGAATAACCCCCCCGCATCGTCAAATTTCGCAAGGGCAGCAGATGTCTTGGCCATCTGACCTAACGACACCACCCCCTCGTGCATTCTTGCCCCGCCGGAACAACTGACAACCACCAAAGGCAGGTTCTCCTCCATCGCCATATCAACTGCGGAACAAAATTTCTCGCCGACCACAAAACCCATCGAGCCCATCAGGAAATTCGGCTCCATCACGCCGAGGATTATGCCCCTTCCCTTGATAAAGGCCTTGCCTATCAGCATCGCCTCCTTTTCGCCGGATTTTTTCTCGTCGCCCTTCAATCGCTGCTTGTATGTGGTTCCTCTGAACTTGAAGCCGAGCGGGTCGCCGGATGCCAAATCGCTTAGAGATTGCTGGAACGAATCTTCATCGGCCAGATACTTTATTCGGGTCGAAGCGCTGATTCGAAAGTGATGGTTGCATTCCGGGCAGACGTTAAGATTTTTCTCAACGCTTTCCCTGTAAAGCATATGCTCGCAGCCCGGGCACCGCATCCACAACCCGTCGGGCATCTCTTTACGCGGCTTCAACGAAAAGCCGTTCCATTTTGATTTTGCTTTTTGAGCCATATCAATCTTTAATTAACGCCGTGTTATACATGGGATTTTCTGCTTTTTTACGTCATTCCTGCGGAAGCAGGAATCCAGAATACCAAAAAGTCTGGACTCCGCATCAAGTGCGGAATAACAGGTCGTTGAATCGCAAATAACAAGGCACACAGAATTTTATCAAAAACTTACAAGAATTGCTATAAAAATTACTTTGCTGCATTACGAATAGCGTTTATTGCGGCAATACGGTCGGTTTGTGCAAATATTGCATTGCCTGCCACGAGCGTATCAGCACCGTAGGAAACTACAATTGGCGTGGTCTGCGGGTCTATCCCGCCATCGACTTCTATACGTATATCGGGGCCGACAATTTCCCGTACTTTGATGACTTTTTTGGCTGCATCCTGCATAAATTCCTGAGCACCAAAACCCGGATGAACCGTCATTACCAAAACCATATCACAAAGAGGCGCAATCTTTTCTATTTGCTCCACTGGAGTCTCGGGATTGAGGCATATCCCTGCAGTGCAGCCGAGCTTGTGCAGTTTATCGATAATTTTCTCCGGCTTATCCGTAACTTCGATGTGAAATGTTATATGATTGACACCGGCTTCGACAAAGTGCTCTATGTACTTATCCGGCTCGCTTATCATCAGGTGGCTGTCGAAGACCAGATTGCTGTATTTGCGAAGCTTGGCAATCACTGGCGGGCCGATTGTAATATTCGGAACAAAGTGACCATCCATAATATCCAGATGCACCATCTTCACACCAGCCGACTCAACTATAGCTATCTCGTCAGCCAATCTTGCAAAATCTGCGCTCAATATCGACGGCGCAATCTCAATCGTCCCTGCTTTTGGGAGCTTTCTATCAGCCACAGAGATTTTTCCTTAATTTCATAGCCACAGAGAGCACAGAGCTCACAGAGAATTATTTTTATTTTTAACTACGGATAAAACCAACGGTAAAACCGCATGCTAAATACTAACAGCTACACTAGGCACAGTCAAACAAAAAGGGCTGTAAGTGTAATACTCACAGCCCTAATCTTAAAACCGTCTTTTCTAACCACGGATTTCACAGATTACACTGATTTAAGGTTTCTATGTTTGTATTTTTATTTAATTCGTGTTAATCTGTGTTCATCTGTGGCTGACTTTCTTTCTTCTCAAGGCCAAACCGCCCAAGCTAAGCAGCAATATCGTCCCCGGCTCGGGAACGGGAATATACGTTACTTCGAGGTGCGGGCGGAGCGAAATGTTTGCTTCATCCGATGAATAAAACTTCCATCCATACGGAGAGATTGGCTTAGCAAGGAAAACCCAACCATAGTTGTCGTTTCCATCTGACCACGCCTGTACACTGACTGTAACATTGATTCCCAGAGGATCAGGTAGGGGGTCGCCCTCTGGAACATACGCATCGGGCGTTGCGACAGCTTCGATACCATCAGCTTGAATAGCACCTTCGTTGTTGTGAGGTGGATTGCCATCACCCCAAATATTCCATGTGTCAGCAGATTCGTACCACTCACCTAACATTCGATGCACTGTTGCGCCCGTCTTGTCGAGACCGGAGTCGCCGACATTTAGTGTAAGAGTCGCGGATAAAATCGTTGAGCCTAAGGGAATTGGACCCTCGTCGTTGTCAAATATATGAGCGAACCACAACAGCCCATCCTCGCGCAAACTAACGGTAGGAGCACCGCTGTCGACCAT
>Ga0315539_1000737_pt1 | contig 24582 bp, 21 predicted proteins | sample SalMarSW160150MG_FD_203097 | JGI IMG/M metagenome (GOLD analysis project Ga0315539, IMG submission 203097) | Salt marsh sediment microbial communities from the Plum Island Ecosystem LTER, Massachusetts, United States - Salt Marsh Sediment SW1601-150 ... | reverse complement strand
AGTAAGAGGGCAAGTGTGGGGTATGTGGGGTGCAGAGTATTTGCGCAGAAAGACGGAGATTGAGGCAGAAGCCAAGAAAAGAACCATTGTTGCCGAAGCCGAAGCTCGGAAAACGGCTAGGCTGCAAGAGGCTGAAGGTGAGGAGACTGCGTTGTTGAAGATAGCCAGTGGAGAGCGTGCAGCGATGGTAGAGAAGGCAAAGGGGGAGAAGCAGGCGATGATGGTCAGGGCGAAGGGAGAAAGGCAGGCTTCGCTCGAAAGGGCTGAAGGGGAGAGGGAGGTGTTGGTCACTCGCGGGGAGGGGCAGGCAGAAGCATTAGCCCGCATCGAACGGATCAAAGCCAGAGCAGTGGAGGAAATGGTCAATCAGCTTCTACGAGGATTGCGGGATATTGAAGGGCGCGACATCAAGCCGGAAGTTGTCGAACGGTTTGTGTGGATTGTGGAACGACTGTCCAGTAGCTTAATCGCTGATGACCTGACGGCCGTGCGGTACATTGAAGCGCTAGAAAGAATAGCGGAAAGTGAGACGGCCAAGATGCTTTATATAGGGGAAGACCAGCGATTCTTGAGATTAAGGAGAGGGTCTACAGAGACAGAGGAAGCGTAAGTACAGATCTCAGGAGGTGTAGGCGATGCAGGACAGCGAGTCAACAAAAGCGGACATCGAGTCGCTCCGACGGCAACTGGAAATCCATCGAAAGAGTCTGCGCCGCTTGGAAGAACAGAAGGCTCTGCATGGTGACCTGGATGCGCCCCTTCGGCTATTACACAGCATCGATCACGAAAATGAGGAGATAAGGAGAATCGAGGCTGAGATTCAAGAACTGCGAGAGAAACTCCAGGTGCTCGAACAGGACATGGTGTATTCTGTGAACTCCTCTTATTATCTCATTGAGGACAGCGAGTTGACCCTCGTCAAGCCGGCGGGGGTGCTGGACCAGTTAGGAGAGCCAAAAGTGGCAGTAGTCAAGCCATACAACGCCGTGGTGTTCGAACAGGGTGGAAATATCACCCGCGTCGAGGGACCTGGCACGTTCCTTATCGAGCGGTTTGAATTTCCCAAACACATCATTGACCTGCGGCCGCAGTGGGAGTCCTTCGAGGTGGAGGAGGTACTGACTAAAGACAAGGTGCCGCTGCACATCAAGTGTGGCCTGGGTTATCGGATTGAGTCTCGGGAACAGACGGCAGAACGGGGGGAGGATCCCAGGGAGATGGTAGAGGGAAGGCGGTTCCCTGGGATCATCAGCGAAGAGTATCCTGTCTGCAAGCGCACAATCTTTAAAGCCGCCTATGGACCGGCAGGTGATTGGAAAATCACTACCAAAGGAGCCACTATCACAAAACTGCGCGAGGTGATAGCGGAGTTTGAGCTGCAGGATATATACCGCCTCGACCTAGCTGAAGTCGGCAGGCGGACCAAGGAGGAAGTGACGAATATCGCACACCACTGGGGGGTTAATGTAGGGACTGTCAACATTGATACTGTTGAAGCACTTGAAACAGTCAGAAAGCAGGTGTGGGGAACAGAGTACTTGCGTAGTGAAGGGCGAGACTGGAAGGCAACCGTTCAAGTTTTCCTCAGTTATGCGCGACAGGATGAAGAGCAGGTAGAGAAGATTTACCAGGCATTGTCCGATGCAGGGTTCAAGCCTTGGATGGATAAAAAAGACATCTTACCAGGCGAAACATGGCGATCGAGCATCCAGAGAGCTATCCGTCGCTCGGATTTCTTCCTGACGTGCCTGTCGGCAAACTCGGTCAATAAAAGGAGTTTCCTGCAGAAGGAAATCAGGCATGCTCTAGATATTTGGCAGGAGAAGTTGGATAGCGACATCTATCTGATTCCAGTACGGCTGGGAGATTGTGAGGTGCCAGAAAGCCTGTGTGATTTCCAGTGGGTTGATTTGTTCGAAGAGGATGGCTGGGCACAGTTGATGAACGCTATTCAAGTAGGTATGGAACGTCGGGAGGGAAGTACCTGAACCTAGGTTGTATAGGAGGACTACATACAAGACAGAGAGAGTGAGCGGAGTGGTCAGGAGGTATAGACGATGCAAGACATGGAGTCAGTAAAGGCCGACATCGAGTCGCTCCGACGGCAACTGGAAATTCATCGGAAGAGTCTGCGCCACCTGGAAGAACAGAAGGCTCTGCATGGTGACCTGGACGTACCCCTTCAGCTATTACACAGCATTGATCGCGAAAACGAGAACATCAGCAGGATCAAAGCTAAGATTAAGACACTCCAGATACTCGAATCGGCCGAGAAGTCTTCTTTGCCAGGGATATCTCTTGACTTTGAGGCGTGGCGCTGGGATCAGATTATGCATATGACAGATGCCTTGGTGATACTCAATAGAGATTGCTGTGAAGTGGCGCGGATGATAAGGTATGTCAGGAAGATGTTCGAAGTCTGCTTTCACGAAAGAAGAGGAGACTTCGCGAATTCGGTTTGGGTGGGAGCAGTAGAGGAGGTCCAACGGTTGTCATGCCCTGAGACTGTTAGCTACGGACGAAATGCGGGCAACATGTTAACACGCATTCGATACCAGCTGGCTGCTGTTTTGCTCGAAACGGCCTCTTTGCTGTCTCGGCAAGGGAAGGAGGAAAGCCGCTGTGCCCTTCGGGAGCAAGCCGATCTGTTGACAAGGGGTATCTCCGGGTATTCTGAGCGCGCTTTAGTTCTATGAATCTGCAGCACCGGGGGAAGCGCGCCCACTATTCAACTCATGGGTTACTTTTGTGGTAGTTGGCAAAGGAGGTTGTGATGCCTGCTGCGCGGCTCAACTACAAAGACTGGGCTGACGAAGTACTGCGCGCTATCCACGAACGTGAAGTTGAGGGTAATGTAGGTGCCACTATACTGGCTCTGACGGAAATGGCTGACGGCTACCGGGCAGAAGGAAAGGAAAAGGAACCGGAAGCAATCCGATGCTGTCAGGAAGCACTGGAATTGGTCAGAAACCCCGAACTGGATGTAATCACCGACTTCGACGTCAAATACTCTGAAGCGTTCATCCAGTTGTACATGGGCACTGTATATCTCACCAGCGCTGATCTTGACAATGCAGTTGCCAGTTATCGGCAGAGCCAGACGCTTTTCAAGGAGAGAAGCAAACCATACAGCGAAGGGGTTGCCTGGATGGCCCTGGGAATAGCCCATCACATCCGAGCGCAGGATGGACACGCGGACAAATTCCTGAGGTGGAGAGAGGCACTGACCGCGTATCAGCGGAGTCTGAGCGTTTTCGAGAAGCTGAGCGCACCCCTCCGTGATGAAGTCTCCTTCAGACTATCAATGGTCAGAGAGCAATATCAAAGGGACTTGGAGGACCATTGCAGAGCGGAAAGAGAACGAAAACGAATGGCCGCGAGGGGGCGCGTGATTCCTTTCGAGCCACGAGAAAGGCCAAGCCTTAGCTCGATTCCCGTTGTTGCTAGGATCGCCGCCAGCCTCGAATTCACTTTGGCCGAAGAGAACATCACCGATGAAATCATCATGTTGGATGAGGACCATGCTAGGAACGCGACTTATGCCCTGCAAGTCCAAGGCGACAGCATGATCAACGCTCACATTGCTGACGGTGATTATGTGCTAATCCGCTCCCAGGAAAGAGTAGAAAACAACGAGATTGCAGCAATTGTTGTTCCCCAAGTGGACGATGAGGCGACCTTGAAGGAGTTCTACGCTGATGAGGAAGGCAGGCATTATCGCTTGCGCCCGCTGAACGACCAGGAACCATTGATCATTGTGATCCCCAATCCAGAGGACGAAAAGGCTATACTACAACTGTACGCCAGGAGAAAGACAAAAACAAGCCCCATCGTTGGCACGACCCCAATCGTTGTCGGCAAGCTCGTCGGCGTGCTGCGGTGCTTCAGATAACTGGTCTCCATTGGTGGCAGGCTAACCCGCTGATCCCCCTAACACAGGCATCTTCATCGTCGGCGTGCTATTGAGTGGGGCAATGGTGCTACGCTGTGCTGGCCCCTGGCAAGCCCTGCAGTGATTTCTCTGGGGTAGATTCCAAAACTCACCGCAGCCGCCGCCAGAGCAGCCTTGAACCCCTCACGATAAGCCCGCACTTCAGCATCACTGTAATGAGTTGCCAGGTGCGCATTGGCTAGCTCCACACCCAACAGGATATTTCTGATGTCTTCTTTGAACCAAACGTCCAGTCCCATTTCGTGCCCTCCTGTGTGCTAAGATGTCTCAGTAGTAGAACGGTTGTTCTGGGCTGATTGTAGCACATTTGTTCTAATTGGTCAAATTCGCCCTAAGCCAACCACGCGGGCCATCCCACCCCTCACCCACCAGGATGGCCTCTTTCTTTTTGCCCCGACCGAGGCTTGCCTTTTACCCAGCCGCAAGTATAATTACCTCAGCAGAACGCAGCGCTTTACAGGGGGTAAGGTTGAATTCGGACCTGGCCATTGTCATCGTCAATTGGAACGTGCGAACGTTGCTGGAGACTTGCCTGACCTCGGTGTACGAAAGTCTGAGGGGCTTGAGTCTGAGGGGCGAGGTCTGGGTGGTGGATAATGCCTCAACGGACGGCAGCGCGGAGTTGGTGCGGGAGCGCTTCCCTCAGGCGAGGCTCATGGCCAACGAGACCAATGTGGGCTTCGCCGCTGCCAACAACCAGGCTCTGCGGGCGATGGGATTCTTCTCGGCTGAGTCTCACGATCTGCCCCGCTACGTTCTGCTGCTGAACCCCGATACGGAGGTGCTGGGTGACGCGCTGGCTACGATGGTGTGTTTCCTGGACGGGAATCCCCAAGCCGGCGTGGCCGGAGCGAAGCTCCTCTACCCCGATGGCCGCCTGCAGCACTCAGCTTTTGCCTTCCCGTCCCTGGCCCAGGCCCTCCTCGACTTCTTCCCCCTCCACCATCGCCTGCTGAACTCCCGCCTCAACGGCCGCTATCCCCGCCGACTCTACGAACGGGAAGAACCCTTCGCTATTGACCATCCCCTTGGCGCGGCGCTGATGGCGCGGGGAGAGACCATCCAGGAGGTGGGGCTTTTAGACGAGCGGTTTTTCATCTATTGCGAGGAGATAGACTGGTGCATGAGGATTAAGCAGGCTGGCTGGGGTATCTACTGCGTGCCCAGGGCCGAGGTTGTGCACCACGAGGCCAAGAGCACCAGGCAGGTGCGGGGCGAGATGTTCGCAGCTTTATGGAAGAGCCGCTATTTGCTCTTCGAGAAGCACTATAGCCATTTCTATCAGTGGGCCGTGCGCCGCATCGTGTGGCTGGGGCTGCGAGCCGAGAAACGTCGGGCGCTGGCGGCTCACGAGCGAGGCGAGATCAGCGAAGGGGAACTGGAGAGCTGTCTGGCAGCCTATCAGGCGGTGAGAGAAATGTCATGAGCAGGAGTCCTGCAAGTTCCCCCGAGTTCCTGTGCTCATAGGAACTTAGGGGAACTCTGACAGCCTTTTTCCGAGTCCGAGATGAGTAAGCTGAAGCTAGGTGTCATCATCCTCACCAAGAACGAGGAGCGAAATATCGCCGATTGTATCGCCAGCGTGCGCTGGGCCGATGAGGTCGTGGTCTTCGATTCCTTCAGTCAGGATAGGACGGTGGAGTTGGCGCAAGAGTCGGGGGCGACGGTTCTCCAGCACCAGTTCCAGAACTTCGCTCAGCAGCGCAACGCCGCCCTGGACGCGGTTGATAGCGACTGGGTGTTCTTCGTTGACGCCGACGAGCGAGCCACGCCGGAGTTGGCGTCCGAAATACGCCGTGCCATCCAGGATGAATCGCGATCCGGCTGGTGGGTGCCACGCCACAATTACATCTTCGGGCGAGTGATCCGCCACGCCGGCTGGTATCCCGACTATCAACTACGCCTCCTGCGGCATGGCCAGGCCCACTACGATCCCCAGCGGGAGGTTCACGAGCTAGTCATCCTGGACGGCGAAGAGGGGTATCTGGAGAATCCCCTGATCCACTACAACTACGACACTCTGGCGCAATTCATCGAGAGGCAAAAGCGCTACACTGACTACGAGGCTAAGATCCTCTTCGACCAGGGTGTCCGGCCCCGACCCCACAATTTCATCTTGCAGCCCCTCAGGGAGCTCCGACGGCGCTACGTCTCGCTGGAAGGCTACAGGGACGGCTTTCACGGGTTGATCTTGAGCCTGTTGATGGCCTACTACACTTTGGTGATGTACCTGCGCCTGAGGCGGCTGTGGCGTCAGTAGCGCCTGCCCCCACGCCCCTCCCCAATCCTGGGGGGATAGCAAGGTTTCCCCCCAGGGTTGGGGGGTTAGGGGGGGGGCTGTGGCAGAGCAAATCTTGACCTAATTGGAAGGTCATGTTATAATCGGCCATAGACCTGAGAGCCAGAGGAGGCACGGTTGGGCGGCCTGTTAGATTCACCAGTCCTTGTCCTCAACCTAAACTACGAACCGCTGAACGTCTGCAACGTCAAGAGGGCTATCACCTTGGTTGTGGTGGGTAAGGCCAAAGTTTTGGAGAATAGCCGCGGGGCCATCCGTACCCCTTCCACTACCTTCTTGTGCCCCTCAGTGATAAAGCTGGCCTATATGATCAGGCGGCCTCGCCCCCGGGTGAAGCTCACCAAGAAAGAGATCTTCCGGCGAGATAATTACACTTGCCAATATTGCGGCCAACAAACAAAGAACTTAACAGTGGATCACGTCATCCCGCGCCACCATAGTGGTCAGCACAGTTGGGACAACCTGGTGAGCGCGTGCCCGGAGTGCAACCATCGCAAGGGCGGCCGAACTCTCCAGGAGGCCCACATGCAGTTGCTGCAGCATCCTCACGAGCCCCGCGCCACCAGCAGTTACCTCTTTGGCCGATACTTGAAAGAAAACCAGGAGTGGCAACAGTTCATCGAAGGATGGTGACAATAGAAAATGAGAAAAGGGGAGTCCGCTGGCGGTCTCCCCTTTGACTTTCGTGGACACGATTGTCAGGTTAGCCATTGATGAGGCCAGCGAGCGTTGGTCGAGTGCGCAGCGTATCGAGACCAGCGAGCGGGTCTAAGGGCCAACCCGCTTGGCTTCGATACGTCGCTCCGCTCCTACTCAGCCGGCGCTAGTCTCCTATCTGACTCAGCTCACCAACTGCATGATGCGCGGATAGCCCTCCTCGATAAGCCTCTCGATCTCGGCGGCACATTGGCGGTATTCATGCAAAGGGCCACCATAGGGGTCACGTATATCGTAATGCCGCCCGGCCATCTGGCTCAGCAAATGGACTTTGCGAGCGTGCTGGGGGAACTCCAGACTGATGGCCTCGGCCTGCCCGCGCTCCATGGTCAGGACGAGATCAGCTCCCTCCACATCCTGCGGGGTGAGGTCGTGGCTGCGGTGGTCACTGATGTCAATACCTCGCTCCGCCATCATCTGGAGAGCGTAGGTCGAGGGCGGTTGGTTCTCCAGCCCCCACACGCCCGCCGAGTGTACTCTATACTCCCCCTCCAATCCCGCTTCACGCAGCTTCTCCTGCAAGAACCCCACCGCCATAGGCGAACGGCAGATGTTGCCCGTGCAGACGAAAAGTATGGTCTTCATTTATTTTTTGTCGGCATCTACGCCAGCTCCGACTCGATCAGCCCGTAGTCACCATCCTTGCGACGATAAATGACATTCATCGTGTTGGTGTTGACGTTGAAGAAAACGAAGAAGTCGTGGCCCAAGAGTTCCATCTGCTCAACGGCCTCTTCTTCATCCATAGGAGCCACCTGGAAACGCTTAGTCCTGACGATGCGAGGCGCCTCTTCTTTCTCCTCCTCGAACTCCTCCACTGGTGGTATCTCACCTGGGCCACGCCCCCGGCCATAGCGCTTGCCCTTGTAGCGAACGATCTGGCGATACATCTTGTCCACGGTGGCATCAATGGAGGTAAACATGTCAGCGGTGCTCTCCTCAGCCCGCAAAAACGTGCCCTTGCTCCGCACTGTCAACTGCGCCACCTGGCGATCCTTCGCGCTCCTGGCGTCCTCGACGGAGAGCTCCATCCGCGCCTCGGTTATGGTGGGCAAATAGCGGTCCAGCTTGCCCACTTTCTTCTCAATGTATCCCTGTAAACGATCGGTGACTTCGATGTTCTTGCCCTGGATCATCAACTGCATTTGAAACCTCCTTTCACTAGTCAGCTATTGTTAGAACTCGATGGAGTGCGGACGCAAGTCCGCCAGCAGGCTTGCGCCTGCACTCCGGCCCTCAAATTCTCATCTGGCCCTGGCTAAGGTGAAGCCCCAGACGGAGCGAGCACCAACCTGCCGCAAGGCGATGCTGCAAGCCTCCAACGTGGCGCCGGTGGTGCAGACATCGTCAATCAGCAGCACCCGCTTCCCCTTCAACTCCATGCTTGAGCAGTGAAAAGCATCGCTAACGTTCTCCTTGCGCTCCTGAGCGTTCAATTCCACCTGGGGACGAGTGGCCCGCATCCGAACCAAACCATTCTCTGCAACGGGCAGCCCGGTGCTCTGCCCCAACTCTCTGGCCAGGAGAGCCGCCTGGTTGTAGCCACGCTCGCGCAGCCGGTGCGGGTGCAAGGGCACGGGGACAATGATTTCAGCCGGGAGGGGGCTCTTCTCCCAATAGTTGCCCATCAACTTGCCCAAGGGGATGGCCAGAGCTTGCCTGTTATAGTACTTAAAGTGGTGAATGGCCTCGCGCAAGGTTCCATCGAAGTAGGCCACAGAACGAACACCGTCTATTTGCAGAGGGTCGCGTTGACAAAGGGGGCAAAGGCGACCATTGGACCTGGGGCGACCACAGTGGGGACAGAGGGGTGGTTCAACCAACTCGAACTTTTCGCGGCACTTGGCACAGAGCAAGCTCCCCAACTCTCGACAGCTTACGCAGCGAGGCGGGAACAGCAAATCCAGGAGACTCCTTTTGATTCCCTGTACCAGATCTACAGTGGTCAAGTTACCCCTGGCCTACCAAGTTTTCGAGCCTCAGTACATCACAATTTGCTCCTGCTGGATCCCTTCGACGGGCTCAGGACAAGCGCCAGAGCCAGCAGTTTGGGGGCGGATTTGGCAATCCGCCGCGAGCGATTATGATCTACTGGGGCTATGAACTGGGAAAAAAGCGGGGAGTGCCACGTCGAGTGCACGAAGACGAAGAGTTAACCGATGAAGTTGAGAAATTGGTTCAATAAGTCGTATATCTTATCCCACAGCAACAGCAAAATGGCGATCACGACTATAGCTACCAGAACTATGATCAGGGCATACTCAATAAGCCCTTGTCCTTCCTCGCGCGATAGAAACGGTATCACCTCTCGACCTCCTCTTCGGGTGGTAAAGGATACACTATCTTATTATACACTATAGTTGGGTTCAGCGCAAAAAGAGCCGATTTGACTTTTACGGACAATGTGGTATGGTATTCACATCGGTTGCAGATAACCGTTCAGGTAGTGTCGTTGCGAGGAACGCAGTGACGAAGCAATCCCCACCGTGGATAGCAATTGGAGCCAGGGGATTGCTTCGCTCCGCTCGCAATGACAAGCACGGTAGCAGGTGAGGGACGATGATAGTCATCAATGGCTCGTATGGCGAGGGAGGCGGCCAGGTCTTGCGCACTTCGCTGACCCTGTCCGCCCTCTTGGGTCAACCCATTCGCATTGAGAACATCCGCGCCAGGCGCCGCAAGCCTGGTCTCCAGGCCCAACACCTCACAGGGGTCTGGGCCATAGCTCAAATCTGCGACGCCGAGCTGGAGGGCGCAGATTTAGGTTCCTTTACCCTGACCTTCAAGCCTCGCTCATCGCCTCGGGTTGGGGAATACTCTTTCGACGTGGCCGAGGCCCGCAAAGGCGGCAGCGCGGGCGCAACCAGCCTGGTCTTCCAGACCGTGCTGCTGCCCCTGGCCTTCGCCCCCGGCCAATCCCGCCTGACCATACGCGGCGGCACCCACGTGGCCTGGAGTCCCCCCTTCCACTACCTCCAGCACGTCTACTTGCCCACTCTGGCCCATGTGGGCCTGGAAGCGCGAGCCGAGATCGAGAGCTGGGGCTGGTACCCGATAGGCGGGGGGGAGATGACCGCTGCAATCAGGGGCCGAAAAGAGGGTCATCTCTCTGGCCTGGATTTGGATGAACGGGGTGAATTGAAGCGCCTGTGGGGCATCTCCGCCACCTCCAACCTTCCCGCCCACATCGGCCAAAGGCAAAAGAAGCGGGCCGAGGAATGCCTGCGGAAGCGCGGCTTCGCTCCTCAGATCGAGATCATTGACGCCCCCTCGCCAGGCCAGGGCACCGCCGTCTTCCTCGTCGCCGAGTACGAGCACACCGTGGCCGGCTTTTCCTCTCTGGGAAAGCGAGGCAAGCCCGCCGAGAAGGTAGCCGAGGAAGCCTGCCGCGAGTTCATCGCCTATCACCAGAGCGGCGCCTGCCTGGACAAGCACCTGGCCGACCAGTTGATCCTCCCCCTGGCCCTGGCCGCTGCCCCGTCAGCTTTCGCCACCTGCGAGATCACCCAGCACTTGCTGACCAACGTTTGGGTGGTGGAGCAATTCCTGGACGTGAGGTTTGAGATAGAGGGTAAGGAGGGAGAAAAGGGCAGAGTGCGTGTTTTCACGCCAAAGTGATTTGACTGACGACTGACTTTGATGTACAATTATGGTCGGATGGCCAATTTGGGTTTCGGACTACCTGACCAAGGACCACTTGACCACCTGACCAAGGACTACCCGACCAAGGACCACTCTACCAAAACATAAGGAGGATGCCATGATTCTGAAAGGTAAGCTGCATGCGGAATCCCCGATCTATCGGGGGAATGCACGCAAGACCCTCTTCACGAGGGACGGAGACGGGACCCACCGGTTGGTCTCTCTGGCCGGGGAGATCGCGGGCACGGCTGAGTCCCTGATGGACGCTTTCATCGGTCAGTCGCGCCGTGGCCAGAACATAGGCCTGCTGAATCAAATGTGGCTGCGGTTGTACGACTCGCCCCTGCCCAAGGACCTCATCACCAAAGTGGAATGCTGGTTGCAAGAAGACAGCTACCCTCGAGATCGCTTCTTCGACCTGCGCATGGGCATCAAGCTGGATGAGGACCGCTGGGCTGCGGAAGCGAATGCGAACTACAAAATGGAAACGCTGTTTCGCAACTCCGTTTTCGATTTCGCTTTGTCCGTAAACGAGACGGTGCTGCAACAAGGCGAAAACGCGGCTCAGTTGTACTACGTCTTGCAGGAGCTCGTGGGGGGACGTTTCTGGTTTGGGGCCGGCAAGAGCAAGGGGCTGGGGCGGGTTCGCCTGGAAATGGACCTGGCGTCCTTGGCCCCCGAAACACCTCCCAGCTTGCGTCCTGGGACCAATCATCTGAGGATAGGTCTGACCTTCAACGCCACAAATCCCGTGATGGTCGGCTGGAACTGGGGCAAGGTGGATCCTGACGTGCCCTCTTTCGCCGCCATCGAAGGCCGTTTGCTGGTGGAGGCGATGCGCGACCTGCCGGACCCCATCCGCGAGCGGCTGGCCATGGGTCTGGCCGGGCCGATCCTCAGCCCGGAAGACTGGAAGCGCAAGTTCGCCGAGTACCTGCCGAGGATCATTGCCATTTGGCTGAGGGAGCAGTCCATCGGGGAGGTCGAGACCTGGGTTTTGCCGGCTGCAGCCGCGGCCAAGCTGGGCAAGGGGAAATACGCGCTTTCCAAGACAATACTCGAACAGATTCAACCCCTGGTCGAGCAGCCTTTCCCCAGCAAAGAAGCAGCCGATGCCGCGTTCGGGGAAGCCCTGGGGGAAAAGGCCAACATGGCCAAGCGTATCCTCAAGGTCATGGTGCAGCGGCGCCAGGCCAGCGAGCAACTCAATCACGAAGTCTGGCTAGAGATTGCCAATGGCCTGGGCCTGGACGTCACTCTGGAAGGCCGTCTCGCCGAACAGATTCAAAGCGAAGCGGCCCTGGTGGAGGTTCTGACGCCAGCGTGTCAGAGAATTCTGTTCCGGCTCTTCCAACAGGTGGATCAACAGGTCACCTTGCTTCAGAGCGACGCCTGGGTGGACGCGGAGATCGCAACCCGCGAGGAACACCTGCGCATCAAAACCATGCTGCTGAAGCGCCAGATTGACGAATACCAGTGGGGCGACCCGAACCTGCCCCCAGAGGGTATCAGTCCCGCCACATGGCGGGAATTCATCGCCGCCCACCGCCGGGTGCGATTCCGCCACATGTTACATCCCCAGAACTTGAACAAAAGCATCACCAACGACGAGAACATGATCGCCTTCCTCAAAGGCTATCGTGACCATACTCGCCAGGAACTGGCCCAGCCCCACCTCATTGATTTTCGCGCCGGCGGCCCGTCCAATCGAGAGATATCCCGCAAGTATGGCAAGCCCTACGATACGGTGTTCATGCGCATGTTGGCTTGGTCGCCGTCTTCACGGGAGCAGGGAGCCTGGGAGATCTACATCCCCGGCAGCACCATCAAAGGAGCTTTCAGAAAACGTGCCACCCAGGTACTAAAAACTCTGTGGGGTGAATCTGCCAGGACTACCGAGATGTTGAACCATCTCTTCGGCGCTCAAAGGCGACGAGGCCTGGCCTTTTTCTCCGACGCCTATCTCGCAGACCCGCTGGCTCCGGAACGCGCCTGGTGCTCCATGGATGGAGTCAAGATGGACCCCAAAACGGGCCGTCCGCTAGAGGCCGCCAAGCACGACTACCTCTTCGCCTACGGCGATCAGCTCACCTTCCAACTCCAGGTGGACGTTCAAGACATTGAGGAGCAGGATTTGGAGGCCATGTCTCTTTTGATCCACCTGCTCCAGGACTTTCAGAGGGGCGACATCCCCCTGGGCGGCGAAAAGACCAGCGGTTTCGGCTGGGTCAAGGCGGACGTGTCCAGGCTCACCTGGCTGACAGCGGATCCGAACGGTATGGGAGAGAAGTTGTTTGGGAAGCAGGAGTTGAGTCAGGATGGCTTATGGCAAAGGCTAGACCTGGAGAGCGAGGCGGCCACCAACGCTCTGCAGGCCCTCTATCCCCTCGTTCCCGACCAGGCGAAAGTCCCCCTGACACCACCCAGGGCCAGGGCCGGCTTCATCTCGCACCGGGCTTTCGGCGGCTACTGCGGCACGCTGGCCGTGGAAGCCGAAGTGCTGACGCCTCTCAACATACGAGAGAGCGGCGAACCGTCCTTCAGAGCCACCCTGGCCGATGGGCCTGTAAACGGCTGGGACTTCTTCGCCATGGCTCCCCCGGAGGCCGCCCAGCGAGGGCCCGATAAAATCTATGCCCTTCCCAGCCGGAGCATCAAAGGAATGCTGCGCCACATTTATTCCATCGCCAGCGATTCCCGCCAGCCTAGCCCCGACATCAGCCGCCTGAATCCAACCGATGGCTTGTTCGGCTGGGTGGGAAAGGGGCCAAACCAGGCCATCATGGGGCGCTTGTCCTTTGGCTTTGGCCTGTTCGAGGAGCCTGAACTGGCCTGGTTCAAAGTGCCGTATCCCTACGGTAATTGGCAGTACACCGGAACTCAGTGGCAAAGCACAGCCGGTAGCTCCGCTGTCATGCAGCTCATCGGCAACACCTGGAGGGTTTTCCCCCATGCCCCATTGGCTCCCATCACCAGGCAGGTGGAGGACTTTCAACCCGACACCTTCCAGGCTCGCTACTTCAGAGCCATACTGCCCGGCGCCCGCGCCCGTTTCACAATTCGCTTCTGGAACCTCGAAGAACAAGAACTACAAAGGCTGATGTGGTGTGTGGGACTGGAGCCGGAGCTGGCTCACAAGATGGGCAACAACCGCTACCTGGGTTTCGGCAGTCTGCGACTGCACATTCTCCCAGACAGTTTCCTGATTGACTGGGCCAAGCGGTACTCCGGCGAGCCAGAAGGGAGCTGGCGGGTGCCCATCCAGGTTGACGAGTGGCTCAAGCCCGAGGTGGTTCAGCATCACACAGCACTACAAAGGGCCCTGAATGCTAAGCAGCTTTGATTGGCTGCGCCGTAGTCAAACCGGCGCCGAGTTGTTAGCCACTCTGGAATATCTTACCAGCAGGCCCGATCTTTTCCCCCCTGGGGATGAGATCGGGCCGCCTTTTTCTGCCCTTGATGGCCCTTGCCAGCGATGCTGGGTCTATCCTCGCCTGGCTCCCCCTGGCCAGAGTTATTGCCCATCGTGCCAGGCTATCCTGGCCAGAGCCACAAAGTTGGGTGGAATCTCCCGTCAATCCACCGTCATCTGGGGATTCGTTAACCGCTTGTCGAAGCTGCTGCGAATGGGTGAAGGATTTAGCGACTACCACGTCCTGGGCGCTTATGTCCACGACGGGAACCATTTTTTGCTGATGATACCCAGGCACGAGTTGAAACCGTGGCTACAGGAACTCGTCATATACCACGGGTCTGACCTGAAGGGGCTGCTCCAGGTCTTTCCCACCACAGGGGCGGGAAAAGGGGTAAACATGGGAGACGTTCTCTGTAGAGCTGTCTATCATGAGGCGCGATTCCCCATGGATCAGTTGCGCGTGCGGTTCTTTTCTGCGCCCCACCAAATCCTGATCCCCCATGCCCGGGACCAACAGGGCTTGCTCACCTTTGAAGTTTCCGAATTCTTGAGCGTGCTGGAGATGGCGGCGGTATTTCGGACGATATTGTACCCCAGAGAGCAAAAGGCGCTCTATGAGTTGCTGAATCTGGAGGATGCCAGCGAGGAACAGTTTTATTGGGGAAGATTCATGGGGTTCTTGAGTCAGGAAGCCAAAGACATGCTGAACGCCTGGAGAATTCGACAGTGGCCCAAGAATCGAATCAAATTGCTATACGAGCTCGTTGATTATGTGGCCTTTTATCAAACCTATTAGACTCATCCGCTACCTGCTGGTATTGCGGGTCAATAGCTCGTTGGTCCGGTTGCCCAGGTGTCTGTCCATAGAGCTATCGCTGGCGCTGGGCACCATGATTGCCAATCGCCTTCCCACTCGCGAGGCCCGCCCCTGGCGCAAAGCCCTGGCTCCCTGGGATGAACACGGTGGAATCTCACTCGTAGGAAAGAAAAAGCCTGAGAGGATACCAGAAGCATCGTGGCCAATCGAGGCGACACTGTTTGTTTATCCGGGGAAGAGGACCTATGGGCGGGAAGAGTTGATTCTGTGGGAACTCAAGCTCATGGGGGAGAGCGCGGATCACAGCCTTTTTCTGGAGGTGATCTTACCAGTTCTGGAGGAGGCAGGGACCGTTTCCGATCCGCAGTTGCAGCGCCAGAACAACCTGTGGGGCCGCTTCGACATCCAGGCAGTTTACGCCGCGCGGGGGGGGCAGTGGGAGCCCGTGGTGAGTGACGGGCGGCTGGACCTGAACTATCACGCGACTCCCGTTCAGTGGGCCGAAGGATTGACTTTTGAGCCCAGGTCAGAGCGCATATTCGACCGCCTGACCTGGATAACGCCGTTTGATTTCAGCGACGCCGACCAGGCTGGCCGACGACGCCGTCGAAAGACAATACCCCTTTATCAAGTGCCAACCCTACAAAGTATGCTGGATGCCCTGGTTAGTCGGATGAGTCTACTACTACCGGGTAAATACCATACACCTGACGACGTGTGGGATGTTTTGAGCGCAGAGGAACGAGCATCCTTCCAGGCCGTTATGGAACAGGCTTCTCATATCCCCATCCATCATCACAGCCTTAAATCCGCCCCCAGAAGCTGGCCGGGGTGCTGGATAGGAACGCAGACCTTCGCCTCCATACCGCATCCCATTATCCCTTACCTGGAGCTGGCATCCATACTCCACATCGGCAGACAGACCCACTTCGGATGCGGCACCTTCGCCATAAGCTGAAGTGTCATTGCGAGGAGCGAAGCGACGAAGCAATCTCTAGCCCACGACGGAGGGGATTGCTTCGCTCCCTGCGGTCACTCGCAATGACACTAGACGTACATCGCCCCTTCCACCGCCCGCACCAATTCCCCGCTCCTGACCAATTCACACACCGCCTCAATATAGGGATACATGATGGCGTCCTGCTCCAGGAAGGGCACTCGCTGTCGGATCAATTCGTAGGCGACGGCGGTACCCCTTCCCAGCCGAGGCTTCCCCCCTAGCATCTCCCGCCTGAAATCTATGCCCTGGGCAGCGGCGAAAAGCTCGATGGCCAGTATGGTCTCGGCGTTTTCTAACACCTCCCGCGCCTGGCGAGCAGAGGTGCATCCCATGCTGGCGTGATCCTCGACATTGGCCGAGGCCGGGATGGTATCCGCGCTGGCCGGATGGGCCAGCACCTTGTTCTCCGAAGCCAGGGCCGCCGCCGTGTACTGGGCTAACATGAAGCCCGAATTCAGGCCCCCTCGCCTGGTGAGGAAAGCCGGCAACGTGCCCTGGTTGCTGGCTTCGTCGAGGAGGCGGGCCAAACGCCGCTCGGAGATGTTGCCCAACTCGGTCAGGGCTACGGCCAGGTAGTCCATGACCAGTGCTAACGGCTCGCCGTGGAAGTTGCCGCCGGAGAGACAGACAGCTCGGCCATCGTCCTCGAAGAAAATGAGGGGATTGTCGGTAGCGGAATTCAGTTCTGTCTCCATCACCTGACGAGCATGGGAGATAGCAGCGCGCACAGCGCCGTGTACCTGGGGGATGCACCGCAGGCTGTAGGCATCCTGGACGTCGGGGGAATCGTTGGGGCGAAGGTATTCGCTGCCCTCGATGAGGCTGCGGAGGTGGGCAGCACAGTCAATCTGATGGCGATGGGGGCGGACGGCGTGGATACGCTCGTCGAAAGCCCAAAGCACGCCGTGCAGGGCCTCCAGGCTCAGAGCTCCGGCGATGTCAGCGACGCGGCTCAAATGCTCTGCCCGCCAGGTGGTCAGAGCCCCGACGGCCGCCATCACCGCCGTGCCGTTGATCAGAGCCAGGCCCTCCTTGGCCCCCAGTGCGATGGGAGCCAGGCCGGCTCGGCGCAGGGCCTCGGCGCCAGACATTCTCTTCCCTCGATAAAAGGCCTCCCCCGCGCCGACGAGCACCAGCGATGTATGGGCCAGGGGTGCCAGGTCGCCGCTGGCTCCCAGGGAACCTTTGGCGGGGACGACGGGATGCACCCCCCGGTTGATCAAAGCCAGCAAGGCCTCGAGGGTCTCCAACTGTATGCCGGAATAGCCCTTGGCCAGGGTGTTGGCTCGGACGAGCATCAAGGCCCGCACGGTAGCCTCATCGAAAGGATCGCCCACCCCCACAGCGTGGCTCATCAGCAGATTACGCTGGAGCTGCTCCGTCTGCCCCGGCGAGATCACCTTGTCTTTGAAAGCACCAAACCCAGTGGTGACGCCATAGACGATCTCGCCCCGTTCTATGAACCCCTCCACCGCCCGCCGGGCTCGCTTGATCTTCTCCTGAGCCTCTACAGCGATCTTGACGCGCACTCCCTCAGGGGCCACCCAGCTCCTGGCCGCAGCCACCACATCTTCAATGGTTAAACTCTCGCCATCGAGGCTTATCGTCTTCATTGGGAAATCCTCCTCGTCGAGGCCATGATGATCCTCCGAGATAAAAACACCTCGCCCTGGGACACCACGACGAGGTGTTCGGCCTTCAGCACCGAACGAAACACACAACAGCATCACGCCTGACGGTTGACGCTTTACAGCTTCACCGCTTCGCCTTCAAAGAGACCGACGAAATCGCCGTCGAAATCCCTGAGAAACTCGTGGACATCGAGGAGATCGTCGGCATCTATCTGGGGCATCTCTCGGAACCTGGTCCACTCCTGGGACGTGAGCTCGTTGACGATCTCGGGCTTCTCTCCCTCCTGGATCATGGCAAAGACCAGGCCCTGGGTGCCACAGTGGTCGCATTTTACCGCCATGATCCAGATATCGCCGTGGTGCTCAACTATGCGGACATCGGCCGGCTCATGGTAGTGCTGACAGACGGCGCAAGGGATGCTGGCCACCAGATGCTTGATGAGCTCACGCTTCTCGTAGCTTTCATGCGACTCAGTTGCCATTGTTATTCTTCCTCCCGCTCAACGGCCACCGTGATCTCAGGCGTCACACCGGTCATCAGCTTGATGGGAACGTGATGGACGCCCAGTTCATGGATGCCCCCTTTGAGTTGTAGCTTGCGCTTGTCGAAAGCACGCCCTGTCTCGCGCTCCAGGGCCTCCACGATGTCACTGCTAGTTATGGAACCATAGAGCCTGTCCTTCTCCCCGGCCTTAGCCTTGAAGGTCAGCTTCACCTGCCATAGAATCTCAGCCAGGGACGCGGCCTCCTCTTCGGCCTGCTGCTGACGCTTGACCCTGGCCTGGCCCTGCGATCTGACCTGTTTGGCAGCGCCTCCCGTGGCCAGCACAGCCATACCCCTCGGGATCAGGAAGTTGCGCGCATAGCCATCGGGTACTACTTTGATCTCGCCGTCTTTACCTAAGCTCTCCACGTCCTGGGTCAAAAGTATTTTCATGTTCGAACCTCGCCTTTCCTAGAATTGGACACCAGTACTTGCCCCCCTGTCGGTCGGGCTTACAGCTTTTGTGAGGCCCTGGTTACAACAGCGAATAATCCAGGCCGAATCCACTCAGCTTCTCCTTGCACCGCTCGTACAGGTGCAGGTACTCCTGGGTCGGCTGCAGTGTCTCCAGGTCGTAGCATTCGTCGAACCGCTTACCGATGGGCGCATCGTCCATCTGGGCTTCGTACTGAGCCAGTACCTCTTTCACCAGCTCGTTGGCCTGTTCCCGTGTCACCCCCTGCCGGGCTGCCAGGTGACCCGCCTCGGCCCCGATGCGCGCCTCCATCCCGCTGGCCCGCTCTGGATGCCGGTTGCGGGCCACTGCTACCAGATCCAGGTCCGCTCCCGACACCGTGGCTGCCAGGGCGTTGGCCACGATCTCGTAGACCACCATCTCGGTGCACGGCCCAGCCGCAGCGAAGGTGTTGATCGTGACCAGGAGATGGGTGTTGCGGCTCAACGCCTGCGGGGCGATGCTGCATATCCACAGCAGTTCCCGCGTCGTATTGCAAAGATGATGGATGTGCAGTGGGAAGCAACAATGCCACTGCCCTTCCAATGCCAGCACCCCCAGGAAATGATAGGCTACGAGCACGATGGCCGTCGCCTCCGGCCCGCCGGCATACCCACCCATCAACGGGCCGTACAGCGCATACTTGTTGTGCCCGCTGTGTCGCAGGGCGACCACCTTCTTCACCCGCTCGTAGTCAATCTTCAACTCGGCGGTGGCTGCGATGCATAGCCCATCATTGGGCTGCACCCCAAAGTCCGCCTGGATAGCGGCCAGGGTGGCATCGGTCCGCTCGGCATTGGAGATCAGGTTGTGGATGCCGATCTGCGGCCGCCCTGCCGCCCGGGCCGCCTCGCGCAGCTTTATCACGTTCCAGATCGCGGCCTCTACCTCCTGAGGTGTGCCTGACTTGATGGGTCGGCCGTGGACCGTCTGGCTGAAAGCGCTGGAGAAAGTCTGGGCCAGAGGCTCCTGGACGTAGCTCTGCACCATAGGAACGAAACGCTCCTCGGCCACCGGGGTGCCGACCGGAGTCATCAGGCAGAAGGGCGGTTTCGGGTCCTCGATAGCCCGGTAGGTCATCACCGCCACGTCCCGGCCCTGCCCGTAAGTGACCGTTGTCGGGGCATGCTTCAGAGCCCATTCCACCTCATCGCGGGTGAACTTCATCAGGCGGCCGGTGTCCCGGCAGTAGATGCCCAGTTCCAGGAACAGATCGAGTCCGGCCTGGTACACCCGATCCGCCAGATCGTCGTCGGCCGGGACGACCTGTTGCGGGTCGTACCGGATGCCGTACTTCTCGACCATCTGGCGGGCGACCCGCCCCACTTGCAGGTCAAATTTCTCTTCCCTGAGCAAGGGACCACTTTCGCTGCGTCCGATCACATCCCAGAAGCCGATCATTTCTCCCCCCCTCTACTTTTCTCCTGCATCAGGCGCTTGGCTACTTGAACGGCCTCAACCGCGTTCTCCCCGTAGCCGTCCGCTCCAGCCTCTACCGTCGCCCACTCGGCCGTCACCGGTGTGCCGCCGAGCATGATCAGGTATTTGTCACGCAAGCCCAGCTCGCTCAGGATCGTCGCGATGTCAGGCATGTACGCCGCGGTGGTAGCCAGCATAGCTGAGGCGGCGATGATGTCGGCTTCCAACTCCTCTGCTTTTTCCACGAACTGGCGGACGGGCACGTCGTAACCCAAGTCGTGGACGGTGAAGCCGGCAGCCTGAAGCATGATTTTGACAATGTTCTTGCCCAGGTCGTGTATGTCGCCCTGGATCGTACCCAAGACGATGGTCCCTCGGGATCCACGGTCGTGGCGCTGCAACAGGTGGGGTTTCAATACCTGCACGGCGGCATTCATGGCATTGGCGGAGAGCATGACCCCAGGCAAATAGTACTCCAGGCGCGCGAACTTGTCGCCAACGATGAGCATCCCCCGACTGTAGCCCTCCTGGATGGCCTGAAAAGGGTCCACCCCCTGGTCGAGGGCCTGCTGGGCCAGAGCCACGCACCGCTCTTCATCCCCCTCTACGGTGGCCTCCACCATCTGTTCAAATAGATTCATGTTCACCTTTATGACTACCTCCTCTCCTTTGCAGAACGACGTACTCGTCTAATGATACACCAAAACGAAAAAAACCTCAAATCGGCCTTGCGGCGGCCCTTCAGCTAAGCTCAGGGCGGGCATGGGAGCCGCCTTTGCTGGGAATCCCGGCTCTACTGATTGGTAAGCGTTCAGGTGTCATTGCGAGGCACGGTTTTTTGTGCCGAAGCAATCCCCAAACACCGATTCGGATATCGTTTCGCAATGGTTGCTCCCAACGACGGTGGGGATTGCTTCGCAAAAACCACTCGCAATGACACTGGGCTTGACGGTTACATTGATTGTTGCCTATTAGGGCAAAGTAAGGTATAATAGCGTCTAGCGAACTCTGATTCGACAGACTTCAAGGGAGGAGAAGGCATGGGCGATCTTGGTCAGTTGCTACGGGAGGCACGCGAACGAAAAGGGGTATCCTTAGAGCAGGTCGAAGAGGTCACACGTATACGGCAGAAGTTTCTCCAGGCCCTGGAGGAAGGGAACTTTGGGGCCTTGCCCGCTGAAACTTACGTCAAAGGGTTTTTGCGCACCTACGCCATGTATCTGGAACTCGACCCCGAAGAATTGATAGCTCTCTACGAAGGCCGAGAAAACGAGGGCAAGGCAGCTCTGCCCCAGTCTAGCTTCTTCCAACCAATGGACATCTCCATGGCCGCGCCCCCCTGGCTGACACCCGACCTGGTGATCGGGGCCTTGCTCATCGTGGCGCTCTTAGCCTTTGGATCCTGGGCCGCCTGGCACTACCTTCCCCCCACAATCAAGACCCAGTTGTTATCATGGCGCGCCGCCGCCACCACCACCCCATCGCCCACCGCTACCGCCCCCGTCGTCCTGCCCTCCGCCACCCCGACGATAGCGCCCACCGCCACGCCCACCAAAGTGCCCATTGCCACGCCCGCCAAAGTGCCCACCGTCACACCCCCCCCCCTGCCCACCGTCGCCATCGCCGTCGAGCCTACCTCCACCCCTACCAGCGTCCCCTCCTCCACACCCACCGGCGTCTCCACCGGTACCCCCACCAACACCCCCCCGCCCAGGGTTTCCAGCGGCGTTGAGGTCGAGCTGAACATCGTCGAGTATTCCTGGCTGCGGGTTCTCGTGGATGGAGACGAAGCTTTCATGGGCTCCCTGGAAGCGGGCGCCACGCGCACCTGGCGCGGGCGAGAGAGCGTCGCCTTGCGCTGCGGCAACGCTGGCGGCGTGGAAGCCACCGTCAACGGCGAACCCCTGGGCCTCCTGGGGGGAAGGGGCCAGGTGGTGGACATAGAATGGCTGGCGGAGGGAGTCACCCCCACGCCTGCCACACCTGAGGTTACAGCAACTCCCACAATTACACCCACTGTCACTCCCTAAGCGTTGTAGAGCACTAGCGAGGTCAGAGATACAGATGGAATTCATCAACGAGATCTGGCAGAACTATCAAAAGGAAATCCTCGTTGCCATTGTCACTCTGATTCTAGCACCACTCTTTTGGAAGGTCATAGGATGGCTCTGGACGCAACTCAGCAAGATCGGTGAGAAACTCCTATCCCTGGTGAGCAGGAGGGCCTCCTTCTCCGCTTTCGAAAAGCGCTATCTTGCTCAGTTAACCGACGAACACAAGTGCCTCAAGATCAGAGGCATCAAGACCCGCGCTCCAGTCTCAGTGGAACTAGAGCGCGTTTATGTCTCCCTCAGAGTCAAGGGACCCGGCGTCCCAGCCCGCCCCTTCGCTGGAGAGATAGGATTCGAGCTAGGCGAGCGCCCCCGCGCTATGGAGCTGGCCGAGAGAATAGTGGAGCGTGAGCGGGAACAGGTCCTCGACCTCGGCCAGGCGCTGCGCCAGCACAAGCGCCTGGTGCTCCTGGGAACGCCCGGCTCCGGCAAGACGACCCTCTTCTCCTACCTGGCCCTCACCTACGCCAGAGGATTGGCCCAAGAGCGCCTCAACCTGGCCGAGATGCGCTTGCCCTTCCTCATTCTCCTGCGTCAGGTTGCTGACAAATTGCAGCCGCTCCCCGACCACCTGACCGCATCTTACAAGGGGATGAAACTTGAGCCGCCCGATGGCTTCTTCCAGCAGCGTCTCCACGATGGCGGCTGCATCGTCCTCCTCGATGGTTTGGACGAGGTGCAGGACGAGGAGCAGCGCCGCCGCGTGGCCGCCTGGATGGATAAACTGGTCAGTATCTACCCCGATAACCGCTACGTGGTTGCCTCCCGTCCTCTGGGCTACTCCGCTGCTCCCCTAACCAACGGCTTCACCGAGCTCACTATCCGCGACTTCGAGATGAAGGACGTAGAACAATTCGCTGAGAACTGGACCCTGGCCATCGAGCTGGCGGCCATCGGCGATACTCAGGAGGCGCGGCGCCGAGCTGAGTTGAACGCCAAGGACCTCATCAACGCCATCAAGGCCAACGAGCGCGTCCAGCGCCTGGCGGTGAATCCCCTGCTCCTCTCCATCATCGCCCTCGTCCATCGCTACCGCGCCACCCTTCCCCAGCGGCGGGTGGAGCTCTATGAGGAGTGCACCGACGTCCTCCTGGGCTACTGGGACATCGCCAAAGGGATAGTGGTGGAACTCGACCCCGCCAAGAACCGCCAGGTCTTGCAGCCCCTGGCCCTGGAGATGCACCAGCGCGGCCTGCGAGAGATGGGCCGCAAAGAGGTGGAGGGAATCCTCGCCAGGGAACTGCCCAAGGTTGGAGGAGATGCTAAAAGGGCTGGCGAGTTTCTGGACAACATCAGGGACCGCAGCGGCCTCCTGGTGGAGCGCGGCTTGGGTCTCTTTGGTTTCTCCCACCTGACCTTTCAGGAGTACCTGACCGCCCACACCCTGGCCGAGGGCGACAACCTCCCACTGCTCATCGAGCACCTCCACGACAACTGGTGGCAAGATGTCATCCTGCTCTACGCTGGCCTAAGGGACGCCACGCCGCTGATCGAGGCCATCCGAGAACAGCGGGACGATATCTTCAAGAGCAATCTCTTCCTGGCAGGCCGCTGCTTGGCCGACGCCACCTCTATTGACCCTTTCCTACGCAGGGAAGTGATTGACGGCCTGCTGCATGAGTTTTGGAATGGGAAATATGCACTGGTACGCTATACCGTTCAGCAGGTCCTGTCTGAGATGAGAAGTGACTATTTGGTAGAGCACTTGTTAGAGAAGCTCAAGGATAAGAGCGATGACGTCCGAGAAAAAGCGGCCGAGGCCCTGGGCAGGATCGGTACCGAACAAGCTGTGGATCCGCTTATTGCCTCCCTCAGGGATGAGAACGATGACATCCGACGGAGGGCAGCCTATGCCTTGGGCGAGATCGGTTCCGAGCGGGCCATTGAGCCCCTCATTGCCTCCCTCAGGGACAAGAGCGATGACGTCCGAGAAAAAGCAGCCGTGGCTCTGGGCAAGATCGGAAGCGAGCGTGCTCTGGAGCCGCTTATCAGCTCCCTCAAGGATGAGAGTGACTACGTCCAATGGAGTGCGGCCGAGGCCCTGGGCAACATAGATTCCGACAAGGCCATCGAGCGCCTCATCGCCTCCCTCAGGGATGAAACCTATGACGTCCGAGGGAGTGCAGCCGTGGCCCTGAGCAGGATCGGTACCGAACGAGCTGTGGATCTGCTTATTGTCTCCCTCAGGGATGAAAACGACGATGTTCGAGGGATGGCAGCCTGGGCCCTGGGCGAGATCGAAAGTGAACGCGCTGTGGAACCCCTTATCGCCTCCCTCAGGGATGAAAACGATCTCGTCAGAGGGCGGGCAGCCGAGGCCCTGGGCAAGATTGGAAACGACATGGCCATCGAACCCCTCATCGCCTCCCTCAGCGATGAAAGCGATCTCGTTAGAAGGTGGGCAGCCGACGCCCTGGGCAAGATCGGAGACGACATGGCCATCGAGCCCCTCATGGCTTCCCTCAGCAACGAGAGTCAGTTAGTCCGAGGGAACGCAGCTTGGGCCCTGGGCGAGATCGGTTCCGAACGGGCTATCGAGCCTCTCATGGCTTCCCTCAGCAACGAGAGTCAGTTAGTCCGA
>Ga0315539_1000733_pt1 | contig 24640 bp, 15 predicted proteins | sample SalMarSW160150MG_FD_203097 | JGI IMG/M metagenome (GOLD analysis project Ga0315539, IMG submission 203097) | Salt marsh sediment microbial communities from the Plum Island Ecosystem LTER, Massachusetts, United States - Salt Marsh Sediment SW1601-150 ... | reverse complement strand
GTTCTTGGATTTGATGATCTTCAATCCTATCTGGAGGGTCATCCCCATTTCGGTGCTATTGTAGGAAGATATGGAAACCGGATAGCAAAAGGAAAATTTACCGTTGACGGTGTCGAATATACCCTTGCAGTAAATAATGGTGAGAACCATTTGCATGGCGGACTGGTTGGTTTTGATAAAGTGGTTTGGGGAGCGGAGCCATTTCAAGATGATGACAGGCAGGGGGTAATGCTTGCCTATGTCAGCCAGGATATGGAAGAAGGTTATCCGGGTAACCTGACTGTGAAAGTAATTTATTCCCTGACCGATCAGGATGAGTTCACGATTGAATATGAAGCGGTAACCGATAAAGCCTGTCCGGTAAACCTAACCCACCATAGTTATTTCAACCTTACTGCCGGAATGAGCGATATTCTGGATCACGAAATGATGATCAATGCTGACCGGTTTGTTGTGGTTGATGAGGGACTTATCCCTACCGGAGAGCTCAGGGCTGTTGAGGGTAGCGCAATGGACTTTTTATCGCCACATACCATCGGTTCAAGGATTGATCAGGTGAGCGGTGGGTATGACCATACCTATGTATTGAATGAAGGGGATGATGAGATGGTTCTTGCTGCCAGGGTGCTTGAACCCGTGAGTGGCAGAATAATGGAAGTCTATACCACGGAACCGGGAGTTCAGTTTTATACGGGAAACTTCCTGGATGGGAGCCTGCCCGGCAAAAACAGTGTTGTGTACGAAAAGCATTATGGGTTTTGCCTCGAAACACAGCATTTCCCCGATTCACCCAATCAGCCTGAATTTCCTTCTACCATACTCAGGCCAGGTGAAACCTATACCCATTCAACCATATACCGATTCTCAACCAATCAATAGACTAACCTAAAATTACGTTTACGAATGCATTGTTCACGCAGAGTCATAACCTTGCTCTTTTCAACAATATTTTTAATATACTTACCGGCAGAAGCTCAGTCGTTGCTGGATCTATCCCTTGATACATCGAATGGTATACGGGTTAAGGAGTGTTTTCTGGCCGACAGCCAGTTGCTTCAATTTCATTCTCCTCCTCTTCTTTTTACTGTTGAAGTGAATGACGTTCAATTCAGTTCAGGTAACTGTGAGGTTGTTCAGGGCAGCGGAAACCTGCAATTCAATATTGGTGATGAGATTCATGGGATATTGACCCCGGAAACAGGATTTGATAGGGGATGGAAAGCGGTTGTTGACTTTCAGAACATCTCCGGAGATACACTGAGGATATCGAATGTTGTTCCTTTTGGGGCATCTGAAGACCATATTTACCTCACCGGAACCGGTCCATGGGCTCTGGCACGAGCAAAGATCTTTATACCCGGAAACGGACCGGTCGGTGTAATACTTCCTGATAATGCATGGGAGATGGGTTATGCCTCACTGCCAGTAGCAGAAAACCAGTCGCTCTGCGCCATTGCCAGGAGAACGAATTACAAAAATTCTGAGAGAAGACGATATGAAACCATTGTGCCTCCCGGAGCAGGCGTTGAATATACCTTCTATGCAGACCATTTCACGGGCGATTGGCAAAATGGATTGAAGATCATGTTCCAGGAACGATACCTTTTCGACCTGGAAGAGTTTGATGAGACACTGTATGAAAGAGAGGACCTGAAATGGATCAGGAATAAATACACCATGGTTCTGCAGGCTGCATGGGATCACGAATTCTATGATTGGTCCACCGGGAAATATACCCTCTATAACTTCCTGGAAGAGGGAAAAAGGTTACTCGGAGGATGGGATGTTTTTTGCCTGTGGCCTACCTGGCCCCGACTGGGGGTTGATCAAAGAAACCAGTATGATCTTTACAGGGATCTGCCTTTTGGACTTGAAAAGATCAGCGAAATGGCGAACTATTCCCGGAGCCAGTCAACCCGTTTCTTTATCTCCTATAATCCATGGGACCAGAGCACCCGCCAGGAGGATCATTACAAAGGGCTGGCACAACTGATTGAACATACGAGTGCCGATGGTGTTGTTCTGGATACCAGAGGAAAATCGAGTGTTGAATTACAGCATGCTGCCGATAGTGTAAAACAGGGAGTGATCATGTATTCGGAAGGAATGGCTATTCCCATGGACATGCCCGGAATTATTTCGGGAAGGGTCCACAATGCCATTGTAATGAGCCCTCCACTGAACCTGAATAAACTGATAAAACCCGATTTCGCCATCTTCAGGGTTGTTCAGCGAAATGATGACCGGATCCACAGGGAAGTTGCCATCTCATTTTTTAACGGATATGGAACAGAGATCAATGCATTTGCCCCGGGCAGACCAGACTGGCTCGAAGAGGAGTATACTTTTCTGGGCCGGACAACCATGATCCTTAAAGAAAATTCTGCAGCCTTTCTAAACAAAAACTGGACCCCGCTGGTATCATCCACCAGGGATAGCATCTGGGTAAATGAATGGAAAGATGATGAAAAAACAATCTATACTGTCCTGAGTTTTGATCCGGATGGCTATACCGGAGCACTCATTAAGGCAATCCCGTCACCCGAGCATCATTACATCAGCCTGTGGAATCATGAGGAGCTTGAGTTGCAGCGGTCCGGTGCTGACTGGTACCTGCCTGCTCATATCGAAGCATTCAATAAGCAGTGGTCAAATACACGAAAAGAAGGCAGCCTGGAATGCCTTGCCCGGTTCCCCAACATTCTGGATGCTATGATCAGCAGGGATACCCTCCTGATCCATGCCAGCCGGGGAGACAGGGTGGTTATTTGGAAAGGAATGCCCTCCTACAAGGGAATATCCAAAACGTATAATCCTGACTCACTTCAGCTTCGTATCATGGATCTCTTCGGTCGTTACGAAGGAAAAATAGTGATCCAGTTGTTTGAAGAGAATAGCCTGCTTGATGAACGGGTGGTAAAAACACAACCCGGAAAACCCTGGATGATCAGCAAAGTAAAACATACTACCAGGGTAAAGAGACCCTTTGCCAATATGGAGGAGATACCTGCTGGTGATTTCTATTTTTCAGTGACGAACGACGACCACTTCATTCCATATCCCGATTATACAACTCCTGAAAAAGTCCATGTTGAGCGGTTTTTCATGGATGAATACCCGGTGACCAACGCCGATTTTTATGAATTCATGATATCTTCCTACTACCAGCCCGCTGATCCTGTTAATTTCCTTAAGCATTGGGAAAATGGGACCTATCCACAGGGACAGGATAATTACCCAGTGGTGTATGTCTCCCTCGATGATGCCCGGGCATATGCCGAATGGGCAGGCAAACGCCTCCCCACAGAAATAGAATGGCAATATGCTGCACAGGGGACGGATGGAAGGATCTGGCCATGGGGCAATGAGTTTCATGGGACAAAGTGCAACAATGCCTTTGAACGACCTACACCGGTTGACGCCTTTCCGAAAGGAATGAGTCCCTTTAATATTGCTGATCTGGTGGGGAATGTGTGGCAAATGACAAATGATGTGTACGACAATGGAAGCTACTACTTTAACATAATCCGGGGAGGCAGTTATTATAATCCCACCTCAAGCATATGGTACGTGAAAGGGGGGCCACAATCCCTGAACAAAACGCAGATGCTTCTGCTGGTATCCCCGGGATTTGACCGCTGTGCCACCGTGGGATTCCGATGCGTGAAAGATGCGGAGTAAAACCTGAAAAACCGGGATGGGAAATGGTGGGATTTTATGCTGTAGAACTTTACCTTATGCTTGTAAAATGCATCGATAGATCATATCTTTCAGCTGGAAATAGAAATGTATTTCAAATCACTGTACATCGCATCAATAACCTGCTATAATAAACTAAATGTAAACAGATGAAAACAATCCATTCCGGTTCATTGATCAAGGTTTTCCTTGTCGTCTTATCGGTAGCACTCCTATCAGGGTGCGGAACAACCAAGATGGCAATAAAAAAGTATGCTGGCTCCTGGGAGTACCACATAGAATCACCAGATGGTCCATTTGATGCTGCAATGGTTATCGCACATGATGGGGAGAAATTTACGGGAAGAATGCAGGCAGATCAGGGATCGATAGAGATGGAGGACCTGAAAATTGAGGACGGTAAGCTTACTGCTCATCTCTATTATGGTACATATCTTATTGATATTACCGGTGAGTTCAATGAAGATGAATTTACCGGAACCCTCGGACCTCCGGAATACCAGATGCCAATTACTGCTAAGAGGGTGAAATAACCACGAAGTATTTAACTCCGTAGACCTGCCTGCCGTGTTAAACTTCTCAATTTTAGGTAACAAAATAATAATCACCTTTAGTAAGGTTGTTTATTCGAATTATATTTTGATTTAAGTTTTAAACTTTACCCCGACAGGGGTAAAATAATGAGTAACCACCGGTTATAGCCGGTGGTCAGGATCTACGAGAAGATTACAACCCTATAGGGGTTGAATTTTGCTATTTAGAGTATTTTTAGGGGCTGTCTCAAAAGTCAATTTTTGAGTCATCCTGAACTTGATTCAGGATCTCAAGTATCTGGTTATCTTTATGATGAGATTCTGAACTAAATTCAGAATGACAATCTTTCGGACTTTTGAGACAGCCCCTGTTATTCTCATCATTATACCCGGCACTGCGCCCCGACAAAATCGTCGGGGCTTGTACCGGGCTATTCATAATTGAATCCCGCTGGGATTCTATTTACGAACTACTCCAGGACACCATGAAAATTTCACCTCGTAATTTGTAATGGATCTGAATAAATAAAGTAAAAATCTGTTACCTAAATACTGAAGAAATATAGGGCAGGCAGGAGCGTCATATTGGTAGCCCTGGTTTTGGTTTAATCCAACGGTAACGGGCCAACTTCGATGTTCAATAAGGGGAAATTGTTACATGGACCGAAGATTTACCAAAAGTTCTTAGAAGTGATTATCCGTTTTATTCTACCTGCCCCTCATTGAGAAAAAAGTCGTAAACTTGCAGCAGGGAAAGGGCATTGAAATGGATAGACGTGCAATTCTTTTTTTTCTCTTGATACCCTCTCTGGTTGTTGCTGTTGGGCAGAGAAATGATTTCAGTGACTGGAAGGGGGAATTCCTGCAGGTAAAAGAAACCATGTACTCCTCCCGGGCAAAGGCTAACAACATTGCCCTGGATGACTATGATGTAACATTCTATTTCCTTGACCTGGAAGCAAACAACACGTCCACCACCATTTCCGGAAATACGACCATTGGAGCGGTTGTCAAAGTGCCATCACTTCAGACCCTTGTGTTTGAATTGAATTCCGATCTTATCGTTGATTCAGTCCTGGTAAACGGTGCAAGGCATGACCCTGTTGCGGGAGATGACATTGTAACCGTAGAACTTGAAGTTCCTGTTTCTTACAAAGAATATTTTTCTGTACAGGTTTTTTACAGGGGAACCGTGATGGCAGAAGGTTTTTTCGCAGGGATGAGTACCGGGATTGATCCAACCTGGGAAAATCAGGTAACATGGACTTTATCCGAACCGTACAGTGCCCTCGACTGGTTCCCATGCAAACAGATCCTGTCGGACAAGGCAGATTCTGTATACGTTTTTATTACCACCGATAATACACTCATGGCAGGGTCCAACGGGATGCTGACCGGTGTTGTTCCGTTACCGGGTGAAAAGGTCAGGTATGAATGGAAATCGAACCACCCCATTGCCTATTACCTGATCTCCATGACTATTGCAGATTACCAGGATTACAGCCTGTTTGCCCATCCAGATGGGTTTTTGGATTCGATACTGATCCAGAATTTCATTTACGATGATCCGGATTATCTCACTCAGAACAGGCCATTGATCGATAATACGGGAGAACTGGTTGAACTGTTTTCCAGCCTGTATGCTCTTTATCCTTTCTATGATGAGAAATACGGTCACTGTTTGGCTCCTATGGGAGGTGGTATGGAACATCAGACCATGACCACCTTATCGGATTTCCGGTTTTTTCTGGTAGCGCATGAACTGGGGCACAGTTGGTTTGGTGATTATGTTACCTGCGCCACCTGGATGGATATCTGGATCAATGAAGGATTCGCCTCCTATTCGGAATACCTTGCTTACCAGTATCTTGTCTCGCAGGGGGAAGCGGATAGGTGGATGCTCAACGCGCAGGAGCGGGCGTTGATGGAGCCCGAAGGAAGTGTTTATGTTCCGTTTGAAGAGATTGGTAATGTAAGCCGGATCTTTAGCGGAAATCTTTCTTATAAAAAAGGAGCTGCCCTCCTTCACATGATTCGGTTTGAACTGGACAACGATTCCCTTTTCTTTAAAACCCTGGAAAGCTACCTGAATCAGTTTGGGGAGAGTGTAGCGACAGGACTCGATTTCAGGGATGTACTGGAATCGGTATCCGGGAAGGATTTTTCAGATTTCTTTGAGCAGTGGTATTTTGGGAAAGGATATCCCATTTTTGAAATTGTGTGGAGTCAGCATGCTGACTCGGTTATGATCCGGTCAATCCAGACCGGTTCCTCCGGCTCAACACCACTTTTTAAAACTTCCCTGGAGTTTCGTTTGTTCTGTGATGGCGGGGATACACTGGTCAGGGTGTACCAGGATCAGAACACCCAGGATTTTGTTTTCATGATCCCCGATCGGTTGCAATCCCTGGAAGTTGATCCCAATGACTGGATACTAAAAAAAGTCAGTGCCATCAATTACGTTTCGGAAATTGACTTTAACCGGTCGCAACTTTTTGCGATCTGGCCCAATCCGGCAGGCAATTTAGTCTATATCCGGTTTAAAAATCCCAGCCGGGAACACATTGTAATCATCTCAGATCTTTCGGGAAAGATTGAGAAAGCATTCAAAACCCGGAATGACCAGCTGGAACTATCCCTTGGCTTTCTCCCTCAGGGAGTGTTCATTGTGACGGTGGAAGAGGAGGGTAGGAGATCCGTTCAGAAACTGGTGAAATTTTGATTGGAAGGATTAAGGATGATTGATTAAGGATAAAGGGAAAGAGTAAGCAGTATGCAGTCCCGAAAAAACAGAAATCTTCGATTTCATATTTTTGCGAGGATCCTCGAAACGGTAAGAGAATCGAAGATTCACGCCGTTTCGGGATATGCAGTATGCAGATGCAATAATGAATATCGAACAAGGAATAATGAATTTCGAAGTAAAATAGAATTATCTAAGAAAACGTCCCGTAGGGACTAACAGGTAATAGGCAGCCACTTCAGTGGCTGTAATTAGGGAAAATGAATAACTGCTTAATCACTTAGGCACTTTCCATTCCCTCCATACCTACAATCATCTGCCATCCATTTCAATGCGTACCCTATGACCATCGCATGACAATCGTCAAACCTCTTTCTCCTCCAGGACAATCTTCTTCTTTCCTTTCAGGGCGAATACCAGCATCAGCAAACCAAACACCAGACTGAAAATACCGGTCCAGAGATTGATGTTGATATCATAGGAGATCTTATAGAGTTCACTGTTTGATGAGGAGAACAATCCAAACAGGGTTAATAACAACCCCAGGATTGTAAACATAAGACCGATTGGAAAGCGAATATCTATACCCATAACGTTATTTTTTACCAGAATAATATTGTAAATGCTATTGCCATAATGCTCACAAGGATTGCTAAAGTAGCCGGCCGTTTATACCAGACCATCTCCTTATCAACCAGCCTTGGAGTGAGGGAATATACCAGTCCTTTAAGCTGCTCATTTGTTTTCAGTTTTCTGGTTAGCAGCGAGATCAGGACGGTAACGACAAAACAGGCTGCAAAGGCATATATCGCGGTCCAGAAATTTTGTGCCATCTCACTGTGGTAATGATGGACATTAGTACCCAGCCATCCTCCTTTTATCTGTGAATGCAACCCCGCGGGAGCGGTCAGTCCATGGTGAATGGCTGCGGCAATCGTTCCGGCAATCAATCCGTAAAAGGCTCCGTGACCCGTCGTTCGCCTGGTGAACATGCCCAGCAGGAAGGTCGCAAACAGCGGTGCATTGATAAATGCAAAGATCAGTTGCAGGAAATCCATGACGTTGTTGAATGACTTCGCTACATAGGCGGCCAGGATGCTTACGATTACTCCGAAAACAGTGGTCAGTCGACCAACCCGCAGGTAATGATTATCGGATTTGTCCGGTACCAGGTAACTTTGATAGATATCGTAGGTCCATACCGTATTGAATGCTGATACGTTACCTGCCATACCGGACATGAAGGAGGCAAGCAAGGCAGTAACCCCAAGACCCAGCACTCCGGTGGGAAAGTGAGTGGCAAGGAGCGTAGGGATTACCTTATCGTAATCGAAGCTGTCTCCTTTCACCGGAAGGGTAAAGTCAATCGATGGATCATTCAATAAAGCGATGGCTATCATCCCGGGGATGACCACAATAAAGGGAATGAACATTTTAGGGATCGCACCAATCATTGGAGTCTTTCTTGCTGCCGTCATGGACCCGGCAGCCATAGCCCGCTGTACTACAAGGAAGTTGGTGCACCAGTAACCGAAGGCAAGAACAAAACCCAACCCGGCAACAACCCCGAACCATTCAACCCCCATCGGATTGGCATCAGAAGATCCTGTATTTTGCCAGGAATGAAGCATCCCTACATCCAGATTGGCCTTCATTCCTTCCCATCCTCCCACGTGTTTTAATGCTAAAAAGACAAGCGGTAAAAAACCGATCACAATCAGGAAAAATTGAAGTACTTCATTATAGATAGCAGAGGTCAAACCACCCAGGTAAGTATAGATGAGAACGATCAGGGCGGCGAATATCAGGTAAAAATCAAACTCGGTGATGTTTATTCCGATAATAGTAACGGTAAAGTCGAATGGCAGAAGGACCTGTGCTAACAATGCCAGCGCATACATCGATATCCCCGAGGCAAGAACCGTCATGATGGCAAACGCAAAGGCGTTGAATGCCCTCGTCTTTTCATCGAACCGCAACTTCAGGTATTCCGGAACGGAGCGGGCTTTTGATCCGTAGTAAAAGGGCATCATGAATAACCCGAGGAATACCATTCCGGGAATGGCGCCGATCAGGTAGAAATGGATGGTCATCATACCATACTTTGCTCCCGAGGCAGCCATACCGATCACCTCCAGTGCTCCCAGGTTGGCTGAAATGAATGCCAGTCCGGTAACCCATGCAGGGAGAGAGCGTCCAGCCTCCAGGAATGCCGTTGCCGATTTCATGTACCGTTTTAGTGCCCAGCCAATTCCGATCACAAAAACAAAATAGACCAGTATGATCGTGTAGTCTATCCATCCAAGGTTAAAGCTTTGTTCCATTGTAGTTATGTATACTTATGTGTGATTTTTGTACTTTCAGGGGATTCAGGCAGGTCATCTCAGGGATTGATCTCCCGAACACCGTCACCCACATCCGCCACATAAAAATCGGCTTTCAGCCCCGTCTGTTTCTCATACTGTTTTCCTACCGTGTCGATGAAGGATTCCACGGATGCTTCCTTTACCAGGCTTACGGTGCAGCCTCCAAACCCGGCGCCGGTCATCCGGGACCCCAGTACTCCATCAATCTTCCTTGCTTCATCAACAAGGGTGTCCAGCTCCTTCCCGGTGACCTCATAATCCTCACGGAGAGAGTCATGCGACCCGTTCATTAATTCACCGAGGGCAACCATGTTCCCCTTTTTTAATGCAGCGACTGCATCCACACAACGCTGATCCTCGGAAACGACATGCCTTGCTCTCCTTCGAACGGTCTCATCCCGGATATGATCTGCGATTTCTTCAAAAGCTGCCAGAGAAAGTTCTCCAAGATTCTGTATTGCTTTAACACGGTTCAATTCGGCTACGGCAGTTTCACATTCGCTGCGCCGTTCGTTATATTTCGAATCGGCAAGCTGCCGTTGCTTGTTGGTGTTGGAGATGACCAGTTTTAACCCGTTTAATTTCAGCGGTACCAGTTCATGATCCAGTGTATCGCAATTGAGAAAAATCGCATGATCCTTCTTCCCAAATGATACTGCAAACTGGTCCATGATCCCGCAGTTGACACCCACGAAATTATTTTCAGCCCGCTGGCATAACAGGGCCATTTCCTTCAGCTCAAGCTGGTGATTTCCGAACAGGGCATTTACCATGAACGCAGTCACCGTTTCAATAGAAGCGGAGGATGATAATCCTGCCCCGTTTGGTATGTTCCCGTAAAAAAGAAGCTCCATCCCGGTTGAAAGAGACAGACCGGCTTTTTTGAATTCATCCACCACTCCCAGCGGGTAATTGACCCATTCATTACCAACCTTTTCTGAAAGCTTGTTCAGGGGTATAGAAGTGGTATAATCAAAATTCAGTGAGGCAAACTTTACAAACTGAGAATCGGTTTCCCTGGCAAGCAGGTACGTTCCGTAGCTCAAGGCACAGGGGAATACGTATCCGCCGTTGTAATCCGTGTGCTCCCCGATCAGGTTTACCCTTCCCGGGGAAAAGAAAATTCGTGGGGCTTTTTGAGGATCACCAAAGTTCAGGTGAAATTCATGAATTAGTTGAGTGGCTTGCATTTAATAAATACCTTAAATCGATCCATAAAAATAAAGACGATAAATGTATTTAAAATTAATTTATATTTAAAATTAATTAATAGTTTAACGCATTTGAAATATGGATCATTCAATACTCATAGGCTCAATCGGTGTCAGTTTGCTTTTACTGGCATTCATTCTAAACCTGTTCAAATGGATCCCATCCGATTCACTGAGCTATACACTCATGAATTTTATCGGTGCCTCAGTCGCCGGTTATGCATCCATCCTGATCGATTTTATCCCATTCGTTATCCTTGAATTCTTCTGGGCATCAATAGGCCTGGTGGGAGTGGTTAAAGCAGCATGGAGACTTCATCAGAAATAGTTGCATAACAGGTCAATTTATAAGATGCAATGGTTCTATTTTAGTAAGTTTACCAGGTATATGACATTAAAATTTATCATGACATGAAAAAAACGCCATTCTATTTAACGTTTTGTCTGTTTTTGTTTCCCTTTTTGCTTTTTTCACAGACCTCACAGAAAGTTCCACTCGACCATTCCGTCTATGATTCCTGGAAAGATTTAAGGAGCCCAATCGTTTCCGATGATGGGAAGTGGGTCAGTTATGAAATAAATCCGCAGCAGGGAGATGGATGGCTCTATCTGAAAAATGTTAGGACAGGAGCTCTGGATTCGGTTTCAAGAGGATATCAGGCACATTTTACTCCCGGTTCCGATTTTCTTGTTTTTATGATCAAGCCACAATTTGCCGTTACCAGGCAGGCAAAAAAAGACAAGAAAAAAGGGGATGATATGCCAAAAGATTCGCTTGGCATCTGGTCACTGGCAACAATTGAAATCCAAAAAATTGAGAAGGTGAAATCATACCGGGTAGCCGAAGAAAATTCCTCCTGGATCGTTTACCATCTTGAAAAGATAGTACCCGATGAACCGGAGAAAGAGAAAGCAGAAAAGGAGGAGCTGACAGAAGAGGAGAAGGAGGAAGCCAGGAAGAAAAAGGAAGAGATCCAGAAGCTGAAAAAGGCCAAAGGAACCGACCTTGTCATTCTTAACCCGGTTTCAACCATAAAGTACGAATATCCGAATATTACCAATTATACTTTTTCACAGGAAGGAGACCTGATCAGCTTTACTGAAGTGACCGGCGATTCAATTGATTATTCCCGGGTATTCAATTTTAATACATCTTCAGAAGAGGCGAATGTGATCTGGGAAAAAGAGGGTGAAGTCAAACAGCTTGTTAACGACAGGGAGGGTGAGCAGGTGGCTTTCCTCCATTCGGAAGATACGATAAAAGCAAAAGTATTCGGTTTATATGGTTGGAATTCCAAAGAGGCTGCTGCTACTCTGCTTGCCGATACTGTCACGCCCGGAGTACCGGAGGGATGGAGTCCCAGTGAAAATTCAAACCTCAACTTTTCAGATGATGGATCAAAACTCTTTTTCGGAACAGCCCCAAAACCCCAACCCGAGAAAGAAGATACCCTGTTGGATGAAGAGAAGTATAAAGTGGATATCTGGAACTGGAAAGATCCCTATTTACAACCCATGCAGCTGGTTAATGCAGACCGGGAGAAAAAAAGAACGTATCATGCAGTAATTCACCTTGGGAATAAACGGGTGGTTCAATTAGCCGATGAAGAGATGCCTGACTTGAGAACCATCCTGAAAGGGAACGGGAATGTGGCTCTTGGATCATCTGACCTTCCTTACAGAAAATTGATCTCCTGGGATGCAAACCGGTACAGGGATGTCTACCGTGTGGATATAACAACAGGGAACAGAAAGCTTTTGATTAAAAAAGCACCCTCCACGGTCAGCCTGTCACCAAACGGAAAATACCTGATCTGGTGGGAGACAGCAGATAGCAGCTGGTATGCCAGATCGATGATAACAGACCAGGTTGTCTCTCTTACTAAAAAGATACCCGTGAATTTTTATGATGAGCTGCACGATGAACCATGTGATCCCAGGCCGTATTGGTCTACCAATTGGATTGGTAAGGATGATTATGTGTTGATATCCGACCGGTATGATTTCTGGAAAATCGATCCTTCCGGAAAAGAAAAACCGGTTAACCTGACCAATGGTTTCGGACGGAAAAACAACATCAGATTCAGTTATCAGAAGCTTGACCCGGATGAGGAAACAATCGATCCAAAGGGAACAATGTTATTGAGAGCATTTCATGAATTTAATAAACAATCCGGCTTTTATAACCTTAAACCTGCCAGGACTGCTGATCCTGTGAAGATCATGATGGATGATTATTATTTCACCGTTTATACCAAAGCCAGGAATGAAGATCTCCTGATGTTTACCAAACAGGATTTTCAGACCTATCCGGATCTGTGGATAGCGGATCTTAATTTTACCAGTCCTGTGCGTATATCCAATACAAATCCCCAGCAAGAAAACTTTCTCTGGGGCACAACCGAGTTGGTGGAATGGATATCCTTTGACCAGGAAAAATTGCAGGGAATACTCTATAAACCGGAGAATTTTGACCCGCATAAGAAATACCCCATGATCGTTTATTTCTATGAACGAAGTTCAGACGGTATTCACCGTCATTCCACACCTCGTCCGCTGAGATCATCCATGAATTGGACTTATTATGTCAGCAACGGATACCTGGTGTTTGTACCTGATATTCCGTATACGATCGGTTACCCGGGTGAAAGTGCCTATAACGCGGTAGTCAGTGGTACGATGGCTCTTATCGACCGGTTTGATTATGTGGATAAGGATCACATTGGATTAAACGGGCATAGCTGGGGGGGGTACCAGATCGCCTACCTGGTTACCAGGACAAACCTCTTTGCATGTGCCCATTCCGGTGCACCGGTCAGCAATATGACCAGTGCGTATGGTGGAATACGCTGGTCATCAGGAATGAGCAGAATGTTTCAGTATGAACAAACCCAGAGCCGGATTGGCGGCACATTATGGGAAAAACCGGTCCATTATATCCAGAATTCACCGATCTTCTTTGTTCCTAAAATTGAAACACCGGTACTCATGTTGCATAATGATGAAGATGGCGCTGTCCCCTGGTACCAGGGAATTGAATTTTTTGTGGCATTACGGCGATTGGGAAAACCCGCCTGGTTGCTAAATTATAATGGTGAAGACCATGGCCTGGGAAAACGACCCAACCAGGTCGATTTTACCATTCGCGTCTCTCAGTATTACAACCATTTTCTGAAAGGAGAACCTGCACCTGAGTGGATGGTTAAGGGAATTCCTGCTGTTGAGAAAGGCATAAACGATGGCTATAAACTGCTGGATGAGTGATTTTTTCTCATTTGGAGAATAATCTGCTTTTGTACATTAACCCAAGCCAGTGCTGAAAAAACGAGTGCTAAATATCCTTTTCTGGTCCGTTATCTCAGCTGCTTTTATCGGTCCGGGAACAATTACAACAGCGGCTAAAGCCGGTGCTGTGCATGAGTTTAAGCTGCTCTGGGCCCTGCTGTTCTCGACACTGGCATGCCTTCTTTTGCAGGAAGCCAGTGCACGAATCACCATTTACTCGGGGAGAAATCTTGGCGAAGCCATTTCCACACAGTTTGAAAAAAAATCATCACGCCTGGTAATCATGGTGCTGATTGTCGGTGCGATCATCTTCGGATCTGCCGCATATGAAACAGGAAATCTGCTGGGTGCTATAGCGGGAATTCAAATCATATGGCCCGTTTCCAGGTATATCCTTGTGTGCGCTATTGGGGTGATAGCAGCATTGGTTCTAAGCATCCCATCCCTGCGCATTCTCTCCAGAATGATGGGATACCTTGTGGTATTTATGGGTTTTGCGTTTTTGCTCACTGCCATCCTGCTAAAACCATCGTTTATTCAGATCCTGAAGGGTAGTTTTATCCCCTCAATTCCACAGAACTCCGGGGCAGGTCTGCTGGTTCTGGGATTGATAGGAACTACCGTAGTTCCCTATAACCTGTTCATGGGCTCGGGCCTGGCCGATAAAGACCAGCAAATTAAAGAGATGCGGTTCGGATTGTCCGTAGCCATACTTTTTGGAGGAATCATCTCGATGGCAGTACTGATAGTCGGCACAGCCGTAACCGGAGAATTTTCTTATGAAAACCTGGTCAGTGCATTGTCCGGGAAACTGGGCAGATGGGCAATCTATATTTTCGGACTGGGCATGTTTTCTGCCGGGTTTACATCGGCTGTCACTGCTCCGCTTGCTTCAGCAATTACCGCCAAAAGCCTCTTTTCCGGGAGATCCACAGCAAGGTGGCAGGTAACCGGACGTAACTTCCGGGTTGTTTGGATTTTCGTGCTGCTTACCGGCCTTGTCTTCGGTTTAACCAACCTGAAACCAATCCCCGTGATCATTCTTGCTCAGGCTTTGAATGGACTGGTTTTACCTGTTATCACTGTTTTCCTTTTATTTGTAGTAAATGACATTGCCCTGATGGGACAAAAAGGGATCAATGGACTCCTGTTAAATGTTTTCATGGGACTGGTTGTCTGGATTACATTGATTATTGGACTTACTAATATTTTACAGGCATTCCTGTCCGTAACGGGAGGTGCATGGATGAATCACCAGAGTTCCATTATCGTTATTTCAGCGATCTCACTGTTTATCAGTATATTGGTTTTTCTTAAGATTTTCCGGATGAGAATGGTTGAAAGTGATCAGAAATGAGAAACCCTTCGTACGAAATATACATCGATACAGGCGGAACATTTACCGATTGTATTGCGGTTGATTCAGATGGTCATGTGCATAAATGCAAAGTATTAAGCAACAGTACACTCAGGGGAACCATCCTGGAGTGGATCGATCGCCGGACCTTTCGGATTGGTGAAAGCTGGGGATTAAAAAGGAATATTCTCACAGGGTATGCCTTCCGGTTATTAAAAGAAAAACATGCAGAACTCAGGGTGCATTCCTATGATCCCGGGGAGCGGATGATCTGCCTGAACGATGAACTACCCGACAAATATTATAATCAACAACATAGTTTTGAACTGATATCTGAGGAAGAAGCACCAATTCTGGGTGCCCGTATATTAACACAGACTGCGCTGACCGAAGATCTGCCCGAACTGAGGATCAAGCTGGGTTCAACAAAAGGGACCAATGCATTGCTGGAAAGGAAGGGAATATCTACAGCCTTTTTTGTATCCCGGGGATTCAGGGATATAATAAAAATCGGAACGCAGCAAAGACCTGATATTTTCGCTCAGGAGATCCGCAAACCTCGTCCCCTCTATGAATTTGTGGTTGAGGTGGATGAGCGAATGAACAGCAAGGGGGAAATCATAACGGCTCTCGATACTTCTTCGGCAAAGAGGAAAATAGAGAAACTCATTAACCGGGGAGTCCATACAGCTGCCGTAGCATTTATGAATGCTTATCGGAACCCGGAGCATGAACAACGGTTCAGAAACTTTTTACTGGAAGCCGGGTTTAAGAATATCTCCCTTTCGAGCGAGCAGTCCAACATGATCAAATTCCTTCCACGGGCTGAAACCACCATCGTTAATTCCTATCTCTATCCGGTGATTTGCAATTATCTATTGAATGTGGCAGAAAAGATTCAAAATCAATCGATCTATGTCATGACGAGTGCCGGAGGATTGATCAGTTCCAGGGAATTTCAGCCAAAGGACAGCCTGCTGAGTGGACCGGCAGGCGGGGTTGTCGGTGCTTCAGCCATTGCACGGCAGTCGGGTTTTGATCACTTGATATCGTTTGACATGGGAGGTACCAGTACGGATGTCGCCAGGTATGGAAATGAATTTGAATATAGGTTCGAACTGGAAATAGGTGACGCTCACATTTTCAGCCCCGCCCTTTCCATAGAAACGGTTGCAGCCGGGGGTGGTTCAATCTGTTCCTTTGATGGGTACAGGTTACGTGTTGGGCCGGAAAGTGCAGGCGCTTTCCCGGGCCCGGCATGTTATGGAGCCGGAGGTCCGTTGACCATTACAGATATTAACCTGCTGGCAGGCAGGCTCGATACAGAGCAATTTGGGATACCGGTTTTCCCGGAAGAAGCCGAATTCCGCTTTAAAGAACTGTTGCTGGAAATTGAAAAGAAAAGCGGTGTAAAGCCTGATAAAAAGGAAGTGATCCGGGGTTTCCTCCAGATTGCGAATGAGATCATGGCTGCCGCAATCCGGAAAATATCCATTGCTCGTGGGTACAATCCTTCAGACTATACCCTGGTGGCTTTTGGCGGTGCCGGAGGGTTGCACGCATGCGCCATCGCTGAATTACTCAACATTTCAACGATATTGATCCCCGAAGATGCCGGTTTACTCAGTGCCTATGGCCTGGGGAATGCCGTCATTGAACGATTTGCCGAGAAACAGTTGCTGGCACCCTATGAAGAGATCTCTTCCAGATTATCAGACCTTTTCAACAACCTTGACGAGGAAGCCATCAATCGGGTCAAACAGGAAGGGGTGAACAGAAGTGATATTGAAGTTCGACTGCGGGCTGTTTACCTGCGGTTCCATGGCCAGGATTCAAGCCTCGAGATCCCCTATGTGAATAAACTGCAGGTACTCCAAGATTTTCGGACAAAATATGAAGGGATTTTTGGACACTGGTCCGAAAACCGGGCCATTGAAGTGGAGTCTATCAGGACGATCGCATCCAGTATAAGAGGGGAGGAGAGCAGACCGTTAACAGCATTGAATAGCTATGTTCCATCACCGGCTCATTCCATTCGCTCCAATCTTGAAGGAGAATGGGTGGAAATACCGGTGTTCATGAGAAAAGATCTTTTACCGGGAGCCGAAATTAATGGTTTTGCTTTAATACTGGACAGGCACAGTACATCACTTATAGAAAAAGGATGGCAGGTGACCATCGATGGTGTTGGTTCAGCCCTGTTAACACGAATTTCCGGGCAGAACCAGGATGAACCGGTTGCTGGTGAAAGTATCCGGGAAATTGAACTGGAGCTGTTTACCAACCGGTTTACGTCGATTGCTGAAAGCATGGGATCAATGCTCCAGCGAACCTCTTTTTCCGTGAATGTTAAGGAGCGTCTTGATTTTTCATGTGCCCTGCTGGATACCGAAGGACGACTGGTTACAAACGCACCGCACATCCCGGTACACCTGGGCAGCCTCGGACTTTGTGTGCGAAACATCAGGAAAGAGTACCCGATGAATCCGGGGGATACCATCGTTACCAACCATCCGAAATACGGGGGATCCCACCTGCCGGATATCACACTGGTAACTCCTGTTTTTACAGAAAACGAACAGCTGGTGGGATATGTGGTCAATAGAGCCCATCACGCGGAAATAGGCGGCATCCGACCTGCATCGATGCCTCCGGATGCAAAGAACCTCGCTGAAGAGGGTGTGATTGTTTATCCGTTTTACCTGGTGTGGAACCATATCGTGGATTGGGAAGGTATCCGGTCAATCCTTGAAAATTCTAACTATCCAAGCAGGGCGGTTGAAGAAAATCTGGCCGACCTGAACGCCGCCCTGGCTGCAAATCGCTATGGTGCAAGCGCGCTGCTTGAAATGGTCACACAGTATGGATTGGACATGGTGAAAACTTACATGGATGAGATCCGTTACCATGCAACCAAGAAAATGCATAACACACTGAGGAAAATTCCGAATGGGATCTACCAGGCAGAAGAATTTCTCGATGATCATACACCGCTGGTAGTCAGGGTGGAAATCGATGATAATCTCTGCAAAATAGATTTTACCGGAACCGGTCCCGTCCATCCGGGAAACATGAATGCTACAAAAGCAATCGTCGATAGTGTCGTGATCTATGTTTTGCGGTTACTGATCAATGAAAATATTCCCCTGAACGATGGCTTGCTTGAACCGGTGGACCTGATCGTTCCCAAAGGGCTTCTTGATCCTGATTTCCCGGATGACCCCTTACAATGCCCACCCATTGTAGGAGGAAATGTGGAGGTCAGCCAGCGACTGACAGATACCCTGCTGAAAGCATTTGGTATACTCGGATGTAGTCAGGGAACCATGAACAATGTCCTCTTTGGAAACGAAACATTCAGCTATTATGAAACCATATGCGGTGGATGTGGTGCAGGAAAAGATTTTAACGGTGCATCAGCCGTTCACCATCACATGACAAATACCCGAATTACAGATCCGGAAATACTTGAACTTCGATACCCTGTCTTGCTCAACCGTTTTTCTATCCGTAAAGGATCTGGAGGCAAAGGAAAGCGAAAGGGTGGTAATGGAGTGGTTCGGGAAATCACCTTCCTGGATGACGTTTCCCTCTCTGTGCTTACCCAGCATCGGGTGGAAGCTCCATATGGTATGCAGGGTGGTAAACCGGGAAAACGGGGGAAACAATATGTAGTTACCGGACAGGGAGAAAAGATCCTGCTCGGCAGTATCGATGGACTTGAACTTCATACAGGAGACCGGTTTGTTATTAAAACTCCCGGAGGGGGAGGATGGGGGGGCACGAAGGATTAAGGATTCCTCCTTCTCCGCCAAGGCGGATACGGAGGACAAGGAAGGATGAAGGAAGAGAGTAAGCAGTACGCAGTCCCGAAAAAACAGAAATCTTCGATTTCATATTTTTGCGAGGATCCTCGAAACGGTAAGAGAATCGAAGATTCACGCCGTTTCGGGATATGCAGTATGCAGTGAAAATAGGTACTGGGTGCTGGTTGCTGGGTGAGGGGAAAGTCTCCAGTCTCCAGTCACCAGTCCGTTTGATGTAAGATTGCGGATTTCGAATCCACCTTCTGCTCAAGTGGCGGATTCGCCGGACAAAGTTTGGGATTTTGTATTTATATATATAAAGTCCCAGCAGTGCCATAGGTATACCTATGGTAGACTTAAAGGTAATAGGCAGCCACTTCTAGTGGCTGTAATTAGGGAATGATTAATACCTGCGTCCCGTAAGGGACTGAAAGAGATAAGAAAGAGTTGGTGAAGTGAGTAGATGTTCCAAGTTGTTCCATATTGTTTCATATGGTTTCAAATTTTATTAAAAATACCCTGTATTCTAAGGGATTAAATACTAATGGCCCCGGGGTTGGTATGCAAAAGTAAACGAGGTCCAACTGCACTGCTATTCACTGGGAAATCCTTTCATGGACCGGAACACCTCAAACGTCAAATAGAATAAAACCGAGAGCCAAGAACCCTGACTTCTTTCAGGCAGGTATCAAAAAATAGGGGTTTCTTATTTTGGCAGTTGGATGTTGAGCGGTGAACGTTGAACGTTGTTCATTCATCCCCATGTAACACATACCGGTAGATACGGGAGGGGAGTTGTGACTGCTCCGAGGAAATAAAAAGGGTGTCGTTCCCTGAAAAAGCAATCCCCTCCGTTTGAGTTCTGAAATATTCAATCATGCTAAACTTAATGCTTCTACCACCCAGGAGTTTACCCTTATCAATCCCATCAAAATACCAGATATACGGAACATAATCTGCATACCCCAGAAGGACCAGCTTTTCCATATTCCTGCTTATATCAGCTCCCGTAATCAGACACTCCACAGCGAATGAATCAACCAGTTCTGCCTTGTAAATCCCTGGTTTTGCTGGTAGTGTATAGACTTTTGTATTTCTGGTCACCCAATCCTTGGTAAACAGGAACAACGAATCCCTGAACCAGATAAATGCTTCGCAATCATGGGAATTATTATTCATTCCAAATGTAAAGTTTACCTGGTCTGAATAGCTAAAATCGATTCGTTCAGCAGCCAGGGTTACATCTCCCACTGCCGGTATATCCGATTTATCAATGACATATATTCTTAGGTTTTTCCGGTTACCCCAATTGTTTCCGAAATCTCCGATAAATATCTGTTGTTGGCTGGAAGTCAATGATTCCCAATCATCATTTTCCCCATTTTCAATTCGGACTACCTGATTAACTTCTCCGGTATTCCGGTCAAAACCATAAAGGGCAGCGTCCCCACCACTGTCATTTATTGTCCAGAGCAGCTCCCTGAACAGTATTAGTCCGGAACTTTCATTGAGTTGATCCGGTAACTGCGGGACAATGATATCCGGAATAATTTCAACCGGCTCATCAGGTGGTTCCTGTGAATGATTGCCTGAAGCATTATTACGGACATTACAAACCGTCAGGGTGAGTCCGGTCATGATTACCATCAAAAAGTAAACGATCCTGGTCATGTTAGGTAAAAAATAAGGCAAAGGATGTGGGATGTTGCTCCGGTTTAATGAAGGTCAAATCCAAAGAGTTCAACAAACCGGGTAAAAATATCCGTGTTTTCATAAATACCCATAAAGGTCTCTGCACCCGGTCCGTAGGCAAACACCGGAACCATCACGCCCGTATGTCCCTGGGAAGTAAAAGAACATTCAACCATTCCGGATTGGAAATTACCACCATGGATTGCCATCCCTCCGGTTTCATGGTCGGCGGTAATGACTACCAGAGTCTCTCCATCTTTTTCAGCAAAGTTAAGGGCGGAGGCAATTGCCCGGTCAAAATCCAGCATCTCCTCGACTATATAGTCCGTATCATTATCATGTCCTCCCCAGTCAATCATCGAACCTTCCACCATCAGGAAAAATCCCTGCTCATTTGTACACAGAAGACGGACTGCCTTTTCCACCGCCAGGGGAAGCATATTGTCTCTGCCTTCTGAATACCGGGGATTATGCATATTTGCGGTGAATCCCGCCAGTTTACCCCCTGCGAAATCCTCGATCTCCTCCATGGAATTGAGTACCGTATATCCGTTGTTTTCCAGTTCCTTTAAGAGATCCCGTCCATCTTCCCGGTCTGCAAAATGGTCTCTTCCTCCACCGATGAACAGATCAATATCTGTATCCAGAAAGTCAGCGGCAATCTCTTCATAATTGTTCCTGCTTACTTCGTGTGCGATAAATGAGGCAGGTGTGGCGTGGGTGATAGAACTGGTGGCAATGAGTCCTGTCGATAGACCATTCTCTTCGGCTATCTCAAGGATCGTTTTCAATGATGTACTGTCCGGTCCCATACCGATCATGCCGTTTTTTGTTTTCTTCCCGCAGGAAAAAGCAGTACCACCCGCAGCTGAATCGGTTAGGTATCTGTTGGAGGAATAGGTTTTGATGAATCCGATGTGCTTGCATTTCTCCAATGCCAGGTGGCCTTTATTGGCTGTCATCCCGGCATATATTTGTGATACACCCATCCCGTCGCCAATGAGAAAAATAATGTTCTTTACTTCGGGTTTTTTCTCTGTTACAGCTACATCAGCACCTGGCTTACAGGAAGCAACAGCAATAACAAGGATTACAATAAGTCGTAACTTTTTTATCATAATTTTCATTCTGTTCGGTTTTTACTGAAACAATCTGCAAAAGTAGAATTATTTGCCTGTTTTTAAACCCTGGGAAGGTTAAATTTGACTAAACCATTGCCCATATGAATATTCCAGGTAATCGATAATCTCCCTTCCCGTGAGGTTCATAGAGTAGAGGAAATTTTCAAACCGTAGCCGCATCATACTCCATAAAATTCATTGCTGTGGCACAAACATGGATGGATGCAGTATCCATGTAATTAGAAAAATAGACAACCGGCTCCCCCTGAAGGATATCTCCATTGTCTAACAAAATGATTTCCTGGATGTTATTTTTTCTCATAATTAGTGGTAAGGACACCGCTCGAAAGCTCTTCTGGCGGCTTTTTCATGGTTTATCGTTTCATAGAATTCATCATAGTACTGCAAAATTTTCTTCACTCTCTTCTCTTCGAAATAGGGAAAATTAAGATACAGATCATAGATCTGTTGTTTCTTTTCCCTGAAGAGATCGAAGGTTGGATCAAGCTCCTCCAGTTTCCGGCAATTGCTGCGAAACAGACGAACATGAACCGAGGCGATGCCAAGAACGGAATCCGGTGCAGAATAATAGGTATTTATGACGCCACTGAAGTCGAAGTCATATGGAACCGGAATAGCCATGGGTTCAGAACTGAAGGAGACCAGCTTTACATTATGAAGCGCCCTGATAGACCAATCCGTATTTGCAATAAAATACTGAAAAATGGTAAACAGGTTTATTAGTGGATGGTTTACGTGATTCAAGGAAAGGCCTTTTAACTCAATCTCCCTTCCTCCATTCCGTTCTGCCATTTTCCCTGTCGGTTCAAGGAAAAAGGCAAATTGATGAATCGGTTTTATCCTCTCTTCCGTATCGATATAGGTTACTTGTGCCAGCCGTACCTTGTAACTGAGATCAGTAAACAGGTTGTAAATCTTATAGATCATGTATTCCTCAAGGATATACCGTTGATTGATTGTTCTGTCCCTGCAATGGGTGACCATTTTCACATCCTTCATGCCCGAAAAAAGCATGCCCGGCAGGGTATCTTGTTCAAACTCAATACGAAGGGGAGGGAAATCACAAATTGTGCGGTCTCTCCGGAAATTCCCCCTTGTCCTGAGCATCACTTCAAGGGAGAGGGTATCCGTGCCTTCCTGGTAGGTTAAGGTTGCCGGGTGAGATTCCCTGTCATCTCCGATATCAAAAATAAGCTTTCTGAGATCCGTTGCGAGTGTAACTTCAATAGGGCTTTCTTCATGAAATAACGGAATCTCCGTTTGTGTTGAACCGGGTTTGAACTGGTCAAGTGTAAAACCCGTTACCTGACCGGTTCCATTCGGCAAACTCCCGAGGAAAAAGAAAAGTACGAGGATATAGCGGGTAAGATTTTTCATAAGCAGAAACAACAGAATGACGGGGATAGTGGTTTATTTCACGGTAACCCGTACCTCCTGAACGATAGACAATGCGGTTGTAATGTTTTCCATATCCCTGTAAATTAAACCATCCATACCTGCAATGTGACTGTGACCGATAGGTCTCATTTTATAAGTTTTATTGTTGTTTTTCAAATCGATCATAACGGAATAGACAATTGCCGGTTGACTGTTGTCTTTGTAATTGTGATCTTGCGGATGAATATCAAGCGTATAATAATCATTCCAATCGTACGATTGGTTGATTTCCATAAACAAATTGATAAACCTCAGCTCTTTATCATTTGTTTTTGTTTTCAGGACAAAGTTCGTTTGAGGAGTTGCACCCGTTACCGCATCCGGGACCGGGTTATCCGGAGTCGGCATGTAAAGGCTATCATCTGCCATTATTCCCCTTCTGTGTGCCCAGACAGGCAGTGTAGCCGGCTTGCGTAAAGCTGCCGGTTCCCATTCTTCATCAACCAGTATCCCATACTGAAAATATCCCGTTCCCACAGACCTGGCAACATAGAGTGTCTGAATGAAATTTCCCAGCGTATCCTCGTACCAGAAGCCGAACAGCGGATTCAAAAAGGCATACCCTTTGGTCAGTTCAATCTCCAATTCAATCCCATTTGCGTCAGGATTGGTTGTTAAGATTACCGGATCCTGGTAAACAGGTAATCCATTGTAGTGAAATCCGGAAGCGATGAGATACAGAAAAAAGAAAAGAAAGATCAGAAAGGAGAAGCTTCCATGTTTAATATGATTAGCCCGGTGTTTCTTCGTATGCGTAATGCTACCTGCCATAATCCAGGTTAAATGAGTGCTATTTCAGGGGATATTTACTCCCATCGCTACCCAGGACGAAAAAGTTATCATCCTCAATCATCAATGCCTGAAATGTAAACTTTGAAAGATAGAATGGGATATCGGTTGCAAACACTTTATTATGATATAAACCTTTCACCTCTGAAACGTTAGTATGGCCAATGATTACACAGGAAACATCAAAGAATTCCAGTACTTTATCCAAATCAGATTCTTTGATCCTAGGGTAGGTATCGTTTCTGGTGATATACCCCCTGTACCAGAAGGGGCCCTGCCCACCCAACAGGAATTTGGTTTTTTCAAACTCAGATGAATCAACCCTGTTGGTTAAAAAGTTCGCAATCAGCTGGTTCATCTCTTCCAGTCCTATATCCTTCTCCAGCAAGGATGGGGAGATCCCTCCATGAACAAAAAGTTTGTCATCAATTTTTATGGCAACATTTTTGGTTCTCAGCCACCTGCCAAACTCGGTATCTTTTGCATAAAAGTCGGAGTAGAATATACTGAGGTAGTTGGTCATATAATTATATTTCTCCGCAACATCATTAATATTCTCTTCCATGACAAGCAGTTCATG
>Ga0315539_1000732_pt1 | contig 24646 bp, 20 predicted proteins | sample SalMarSW160150MG_FD_203097 | JGI IMG/M metagenome (GOLD analysis project Ga0315539, IMG submission 203097) | Salt marsh sediment microbial communities from the Plum Island Ecosystem LTER, Massachusetts, United States - Salt Marsh Sediment SW1601-150 ... | reverse complement strand
AGTAAATCCTCACCTTTCTGTTTGTGTTAGATTCTACCCTTCGTCGCTTCGCTCCTCAGGGTTAACAACCTCTAACTCGCTCTGCTCGTAAGAGGTTCTAAGCCAGGGGGGAAAGGTTATCCTGAACGCAAGTGAAGGAAACCCCCGTCAGGAGTAAATCCTCACCTTTCTGTTTGTGTTAGATTCTACCCTTCGTCGCTTCGCTCCTCAGGGTTAACAACCTCTAACTCGCTTTGCTCATAAGAGGTTCTAAATGGAGGCGGGGGGAAAAGTTTATCCTGAACGCAAGTGAAGGAAACCCCCGTCCGGAGTAGATCCTCACCTTTCTGTTTGTGTTAGCTTCTACCCTTCGTCGCTGCACTCCTCAGGGTTAAAAACCTCTAACTCGCTCTGCTCGTAAGAGGTTCTAAATGGAGGCGGGGGGAATCGAACCCCCGTCCGAAAGCACAAGACAAAGACCTTCTACGTGCGTAGCTGATTTATTCTTTATTCGCGGAAGAAAACGCCAGCCAGCAGGCTTTTCCCTCCACTATCTCAGTTGAATCTCGCCCGATCTCCCTGAGAGAAAGATCAGGCCAGCTTGTTTTAGTCGACGCCTGTTTCCGGGCCAACAAGCAAATCCGGGACAGACGAGCTACCTTTTTTTAATTAGGCAGCCAGTGCGTATGAATAGTCTGCACTTAGATTTGTTTCCCAATGGATTAACGAGGGAACTGGGTACCTCGGCACGCTTATCTTCTCCCGCTACCTCCGTCGAAACCAAGTCGCCCCCGGGAAATTCGGTTAACAGTTCATGGTTCACAGTTCATAGTGAACCCAACATCTGATACGACAAAAAAATCGAAAAGGCAACGAAAATGTGTGCGCGAACCAGGCTGCTACTGATGATTTGAAGCTTCAGCAATTCCCCTCGTCGAAACATGACGAAAGCCCGAGAATTGTCTTATGTAAAATGTGCACTAGTCAGATTGGCGATCCCGGTGCATGTCTCTGAACCACTCTTTAAACAGCTTACTCGCCTCCTCGGTTTTTCCCTGTTCCCTGTAAACGAAAGACAGCTTCAGCTTCGCGTTTAGAGCACCGATCTCATCTCCGATTGCTTGAAGCTCATGTAACGCCTTTTTCCAACACGCAGCCGCATTATCCCATTTCTTTTGACCCCGAAAAATCCAGCCGAGTTCTTGACAGGTACGTGCGGTGCCACGAGAATCAGCAATCTTCTCCATGATCCTTATAGCGCTCGAATAGTAGTGAATCGTTCTGTCCAATTCGTCTAACACCTCATGCATCCTACCCAGACTAGTGAGAGTCCTTGCTATCGCAGCCTGATCGCCAGTCTTTTTGAATATCCTCAAGGCTCGCCTATAGAACTTGATAGCTTTGTACTGCTCAAAGGCATGAAAGTCTCCCAGATTAGAGTAAGTCTGAGCCATCCCGCGCTCATCACCAATTCTCTCTTTAATCTTTAAACTCTTCTCGAAAAACTCCAGCGCTTTGTCTCGCTCCTGTAAGGTGTCACAAGCCAGCCCCAAGTTGTTAAAAACGGCAGCTTGAGCTCGCTCATCTGCCGCGTGTTCCGCGCACGTCAGCGCCTCTTCCCACATCTTGTGAGCTTCTTTCCAGCGCGGTCGAAACCAACGTGACCTGAGGTCGGTGCAGAAGCAGTTTCCAATGACCAGCAGTAGCGCCGATTTTTCGCTTCCCGTCACCTGCAGCCCAAGGCATTTTTTAAAGCATTCGAGTGCCCCAGCGTCATCATGGTTTGCCATAAGAGCGAGACCCTTTCCGAAGAGGTCTTTCTTTTTCTCATCTTTGGTTTTAGGAAGGCCATTGAAATAAAAACCGACCTCGAACATTGCCGTCTTGATTCTTCCGATATCTCGTTGCAGTTTCAGGTTCATGCCCTCCTCCATAGTCCGGGAACTGATTTGCCCGTCAATTCAGCAAACCGCTGATTTACGTAAGCTGGCCCGATGAATCAAGCACCTACATCTCCCGCAGGCCAAAGCTCATTTGAGTCAGGTGACCTGCGGCTACCAACCGTTAGAGATTCTTCGCCCTTCGGGCTCAGAATGACACAGAGTCAGGAGGTCGCAGAAATGCGACCGGTACACAAACAACATCCGCTTACTCTGTTTCCTCCGTTGACTTCAATGGTGACCATTCGCCGATGTGTTCGGTGTAGACTTTGCATTTGCCGGAGGAGGTCCATTTTTCGTTGGAGTTGTATCCCCACTCCAAGTATTCTGACCCGCCGCCGCCTGTGGTGGTGATCAGGTAGCGATTCCTCAAATTGCCAATCGCGCTTGCCTGCTGTGCCGGCTCTTCGTAGTCTCCGCCCGAAGGATCGACCGGTATCCAGCCGTAATTGGGAAGATATATCTCCACCCAGCGGTGAAATACCTCGTCGGCTGAAGCATCGTCTCCTCTTATGGCCACAGACCCAACGTATCTGGCAGGGATTCCGGCGGCGCGGCACATGGAAATGTAAACGAAGCTGTATTCAGAGCACGAACCGGTTCCTCTTGCGAGCACCGTAGGAGCAATGTTCCATCCGCCGGCCAACTCGTATTGGATGTGATCGATCACATAGTTGAAAATCTTCCGGGCAATCCAGTAGGGGTTAGTCTCGTTCCCTAACGCATTACCGACAGATTTTTGGATAAACGGATCGTTGATCGAGAATTTGCTGTCGTCGGCCAGGTATTTCTCCTTTATCGAGTTAGGAATATCATCCAAACTTCCCACCTTTTCCGGAAAGATATAATATCTTGTGCTGAAGATTTTTGCTTTCACCTTCATTCCCACGGAAACGAATTCTGTGCTTTTCAGATCCTGAAAATTGTAGTGGGCTACTTTTTGACCCCATTTGTCAGTCAGGAATTCAGAGGGTGGAGCGGTATATTCGATCTCCGATATGAGTTCCTGGTTGTCCCGATTTTCGGGCACAGCTATATAAATGTCCAAATCCTCAATCGTGCCCGGTCCGTAGTTTCTGAATTGATGGGTATACTCCAGAACCTCTTCTTTTTCATCCGTCCGGGAAAATTTCTGATCATCGAAGATTTTTATCTGATAGATTTGATCAGTCTGATAATCCACATTCCATAAATTCTTGCCGTCCCACGCCAGGCCACGCGCGTAAGGAGCGGGTGCGTCGAAAAACAGGATCACGTCACCTCTTTCCGGCGTGATCATGTAGATCATGTTGCTGATTCTATCGGAGACCCACAGATATCTCCCGTCATAGGTTAGACCGCAAGGGTATCTAGAGGGAGCAGGGATGGACATAATTGTGGTTCCATCTTCGGTACTGATTTGATTAATTTCGTTCTTTGCATCGTCGACAATCCAGAGATATTTCCCATCCCAGGCCAGTCCCTCTGGCCTGTCACAGGGAGCCCATAACGTCTTAACCGCAGTCCCAGTCTTGGGATCGATTTGATAGATAAAATAGTCCTCCTCCGATGCATCCAGGTTCCACAGGAACTTTCCATCCCAGGTCAAACCCAGTGGTCGGTATCCGGGAGAGGGCAGAGAATCTATTAAGCTCCCATCTTTGGGATCGATCTTGTAGATCATGTCCGTTTTGCGATCGCAATTCCAAAGATACTTGCCATCAAAGGTTAAACCGGTAGGGCATGAACCAGGAGATGCAAATTGATTCTCAATATCGCCTGTGACGCCAAAGGCGTTGATCGAGAATGCGCAAAGAGAGAGAAAGAGAATGGTTGCCGTAAACCCGTTAAGCTTCTTCATTGTACGTTCCTCCTTTCGGGGATGAGGACAGGGACAAGCCCTGTCCCTACGATTGACTTGTTTCCTGGATGAAGAATGGTTCAATCTTTGAAATAGTAGATTCTCCAGGCATTGTCCTTCTTGTAGAGCTTGGTTCTGGTATAGAGCATCAATCCGGTCTTCTGATCGACGAAGGTAACCTCCACCAAGGCCTCGTCCCCCTCAGTCTCCTCCTTGTTCACCACGATCATCTTGTTTTGCCATTTCAGGCGGGTGGCGCCACTTCCCAAAAGTTTGCTCCTGAGCTGCTCTTTGACTTCAGGGAACGCGTCCGCCCTCTGTTCGGGTGGGAGGTCTTTCAGCTTCTCTTGAGTGAACTTGTCCAGGTCGAGGTATTTTTCAATGGTAGTGGTATCGTCCTTATTGACTGCCTCCATGAAATCCATAACCACAACTCTGGGGCTGGGACTTCTGCCGCAGTAACAGGCTGAAAGGAATACCAGAAGCAAGAAGAGGGTCGGAATTTTCCTGGCCATTTTCCTCCTTTGTGTTAAGACAGCTTTGTTTTTTTCTCAACCTAAAACGGAATCTGTAGAAAAAGATACCGGCAGGGAATGAATTGTCAACAGGATTTTTGTATCCGTCTGCAGCCAGCGAAGAGAAAAGACTCCACTTGTCATGCCGAGTCAAGCAACGGATCCTTCTTATGAGATTCTTCGTCCCGCCGGAGGCGGGATTGGTCAATCACGAGGAGCCCGCAAGAGGTATGAAATGCATGCTTCACACCACAGGCGGGAGAAGACCGACAACCAGCGCAGTGATCTACGATGAGAAGGTTGGCGCGAATGCTCCTAATAAAAACAGCCGCTTGTCAACACGACCAGCAGCCAATGTATTCAAGAAGAACAGATGTATTCAGTGTCTCTTAGGTGATGATCCCCATCTCGATTCTGTTCTGCCATTCTTCTATTTTCCGGGAATATTCCGTCATAAGCGCTTCAGCCCTAGCTGGATCCTTGGCTTCGGCATATATGTGAAATGTGGCTTTTCTTCGATCGGGCATCACCAAAACCCAGGAATCCTCGTTTATAACCCTTACTCCGTCCACCAGTTCTCGATTGAGGTTTTCGGTGTATTTGGAAAGCTGCCTCATTACCTGTCCCTTTCTTGCCCAGGAACAGGGGACCGCTCGTTTCAGCATAATAAACTTGTCCCACTTACTTCTCAGGATTCCCAGGCTTCTTCCGTTTCTGGCCAGAAGCTCCAATATCTTGGCCACGTCAAACATGGCATCCGCCCCCAACTGAAATCCGGGAAAGATGAACCCTCCCCTGGTTCCCCCGACGAAATCGACCCCCAGGTCGGACAGGGCATCCATCATGGCCAGATGGTCATTTCTGACCCGGATCACCCTCACCCCGTACTCTTGGGCAATCTCCTCCACTCCCATGGAGGCAACCACCGGCACGGCGATTTTCTGGGCTTGGGTGCATCTTAAAAACAGGGATGTCACGATCAAAAGCAGAAGATCGGAGTTTATGATCTCACCCTGTTCATCCACCACCGAGAGTTTCTCTGCCCCCGGGTCAAAAAGAAAACCAATGTTCGCATTCAAAGACTTGACGATAGAGGAAAGCTGCCGGATGGACTGCTCACGTTTTTCGCCGGTCCGATAGAGCTTCTTGGGATCGAGGTAGGCGTTCAGGGAGATCACCTCACATCCCAGGGAGCCAATGATGGAAGGGAAAACCTCACAGGCCAACCCGCTGGAGTAGTCCAATACCACCTTGAAATTGGCTTCCTTTATCTTTTCCGTGTCAATGGCTTTCAGGAAACCTTCGCGGTAAGACTCGATCACCCTCTGGGGGAAATCCAGTTGTCCCGTTTCCTCGGGGGCCGCTCTTCTAAAATCTTCCCTGAAGAAGAGTCTTTCGACTGCTTTGGTCTTATGAATAGGAAGGTCCTGTCCGTCTCCGTCAAAGAAAATGACGTCAATCTGTCTTTCGTCAAGAGGCGAGCGCCTGACATGTATGCCCCCGTGTTCTCTTCCGAATTTCAATTCATATCTGACCAAGGGAATGGGAAGGGTCCTTAAATCATGAACGTTTACCCCTGCGGAGAGAAGCCCGCAGATTAGGGCCCGATGGATCATGCGGGAGGATTTGTCGGTATCCCGGCTGGTGAGCACTACCCCTCCCTTGCCCACCAAGGCACCGAAGGCTGCTCCCAATTTGACGGCGAACTCGGGAGTAAGCTCCAGATTGCCGATTCCGGTCACCTTGGCATCGGTGAAGAGTTCTCGATTCCATTTTTCCCCCCAGACCAAACTGGAAGAAAGGATGGAGCCCTCCTCCACCTCCTTGCCGGGCCAGACCTTCACATTGGTTTTGATCTTGGCCCCTCCTCCGATGCGGCAGTTTTCTGAGACGAGGGAATTCTCGAATAGAACCACCTCATCTTCGATTTTCGTATTATTGGCTACAATGGCTTCGGTCACTATGCTTCTCTTTCCAACTGTGGAGTCCTTCCATATGATGGATCGGTCCAGATTAACCTCCTCACCGATCTGGACGTTTTTTCCTATCACGGAATTATATATGTATGAGCCGGAACCAATCTTTGCATCGTTTCCGATGATAACAGTTCCCTTGAACCCAACCTTCTCGCCCACCTTAACGTTCTTCCCAACCCAGATATTGGCAGTCTCTCTGCGCAGCAGATTCCCCTCTATTTCCACCGTCACGTTCCCGTCTAAGATGTCTTGATGAGCCAGGAAGTATTCCTCCAGATTGCCGACGTCCCGCCAGTAGTCTGAAGCCACGTATCCGTATAGTTTTTTGTCTTTCTCCAACATGCCGGGGAAGAGATTCTTGCTGAAATCGAACTCCTCATGATAAGGAACGTCCTGTAGCACTTCAGGCTCAAGAATATAGATGCCGGTGTTGACGGTATCGCTGAAAACCTCCCCCCAGGTGGGCTTTTCCAGGAATCTGGAGATTCTTCCGTCCTCTTTGGTTATCACCACCCCATAGGACAGGGGATTCTCCATGCGGGTAAGCACCATGGTGGCCGAAGCTTTGTTTTTCATATGAAAATCGATGGCGCTTTCCAAATCCAGATCGGTCAGAACGTCCGCGGAAATGATCAAAAACCTCTCTTTTAGGAGATGCTCTGCATTCTTCACGCTTCCTGCGGTTCCGTAATCCTCCTGTGCCTGAACGTATTCGATCTTCACCCCGAATTTCGAGCCATCCCCAAAATAGCTTTTTATCTCCTCCGGCTGGAAATAGAGCACGGCCACGATATCTGTGAGGCCGTGTTTTCTCAGGAGGTTAATGATATGCTCCATCATAGGTTTATTTGCCATGTAGACCATGGGTTTGGGGAGGCTGCAGGAAAGTGGTCTTAAGCGGGTGCCAAATCCGCCTGCCATGATTACCGTCTTCATGTCCTTTTCCTTCTATACATCACCTGGCTGGCCGGAAAGAACCAGATACGACCACACAAAATCAAAAATGAAAAAAGGAAAATTAAAAATCACAATTCAAAGCTCAAAATTAGGTTTCTCTTTTGCCTCTAAGGGCAGTTGTGTTTTTCAGATTACTTTTGGTGAGATTCCCCAGAAGTCTCCTCTGAAAAATTGAAATCACGTCCCCGAAATCCCTGAATTCAAAATACTCTATCTTCTCTTTTTCGCAAAATGCTTTCAGATCGTTCTTGGCGAAGACGAAATCTGCCTCTCCAATGGCGCACTTATCCGAGAGCCCGTCGCCTATATATACGACCTTTTGATTTGGTCCTCTTAAATTCTCTAAATGATATTTCTTGCAGTTACCGCAATTCCCGCATCCTTTGTCGTAGTAAGGGAACTCCGGCACCAGCCTCTTGTCTTGGAATCGTACGGTATTGGAATAGAAGGGTATGTCCTGCAATCGGTACTTCCTTAAGATCAGTTCGATATAGTAGTCGAGGCCGTCGCTTACAATCACTGTTCTTACCTTGTCCCTTTTACAAAGATCGACAAAATCCGAAAAATGTTCATCGATTTTCTGGGACAAGGCGAAATTCTTCAACTCCTTTTCTGTGATCTCAATCAATTCGCATTCCTTCTCCAGGCACTCCCTGGAGCTGATTCTCCCTTTCAGCCATTCCGAAACGATTTTCTTGCTCTTTCCTTTCGAAAAGCTATTGAACAAATGGGCGCCGACGTCTTTCTGGGTGACGGTCCCATCAAAATCCACCAGAACCAGTATGTTCCCACTTCTTGAGTCCATTGCTAGAATCAAATCAAAATGGAGATGATATTGGCCAGGAGGATGATCAAAACTCCCGACGCTATCAAGAGATATTTGTAATCCTTTTCCAAAAAGAAGGAGAGACCGGCGGTGATCACCCTCAATAAGGGTGTAAGCATCATCACCAGAATTCCCAGGTTTAAAAGGGTTAGGGGACTCCTATCTTTCAAGTGAGAGAAAAAGCCAGAGAAAGACAGAGGTTTCGATTGTAATCGCGCCGTGGACGTTTGGTCGGAAAGCAGAAGCGCGAACAGACCGGCAAGGAGCAATACGGCAGCAGCATAAGAGCCGACCAGAAGGACGTTGCCCACCCAAACGTCTATTTTATCTTTTTTGTTATTCATCCATTCTAGAATAGAAAACCAAGGTTAAGTCCTTTCAGCAACATCTCAAGGGACAAGTATAGAAGTACTATTATGAAAGCTCTTTTCATATATTCCGTCTTTATGAGGTGAAGCATTCTCGATCCTATCAGGGCTCCCAGGAAAACTCCGATCATGGTCGATCCGGAGACTAAAAGATCCACCTCTCCACGCGCGAAGTAGACGAAGGCCCCGGCAGTGGCCGTCACCCCGATCATGAAATTGCTGGTGGCAGCGGCTACCTTCAAAGGAACTCCCATCAGAAGATACATGGTGGGGACCTTGATCACTCCGCCTCCCACCCCCAAAAGCCCGGAGATATTGCCGGCAAAAAACGAAGCCCCCATGCCCAAAGGTAAATTGTTGACTTGATAATCTTCTGGATTCGACGAATCTGCTTCAAGGTTTTTCTCCGCCCTCTTGCGAGTCATGGAAAAGGCGATGTAAGCCAACAGTAGAGAAAAAAGGATGGCTAAAACCTCTGGCTTGATGATTCCTGCCACCAATCCACCTACAATTGCTCCGATTGTGGTTGCCAGCTCCAGGGTCATTCCCAATCTGATGTCGGCCATGTGCTTTTTGACGTACAAGCTTGCGGCTCCACTGGAGGTGGCGATAACGCAGATTAGGGACGTTCCCACGGCCTCCTTCATGGGAATCCCGAAGACCAGAGTCAACATGGGGATGATCAAGACTCCGCCGCCTAATCCCAGAAGCGACCCGAATAGCCCCGCAATCAATCCCCCTATTGCCATAAAAGAGTACTCTGCCAATTTTTATCTCTCAATGATTGTTAGTCTTCGTGGCCCAAAAGGTCTAACTCATTTGTCCGTAAGTGAAGAGCAGAAACAGAAAGCTGAGATTGCTTCGTCGCCACGCCTTTGGCGGGACTCCTCGCAAAGAGGTGATCTCTTCTGTGTCATTGCGAGCCGAAGGCGAAGCAATCTCGTCTCCTCATTGGGTGGACGGCGGAAATTCTGCGCAGGCTAAAGCCTGCGGCTCTCTTGTCTGCAAGCCGACTGCATGTTTAAAGAGGCAAAGCTGAAGCTTTGCACTCCAGAATCATTTCATTGACAATAAACTATCGTATTCTTCCCTATCCGAGAGGATCTGGATTGCCTTCTTGATGCCGGGATGATATTCAAACCACACCCCCTCATATTTCGCGCTCTGTCCGTAAAGTTTGATCAGGATATCTTCCTTTACTCTCCACTTCAGGTAATCCTCAGATCCTCTTAGATCATTCTCCTTCCGAGCCTTCAAGAACTTCTCCATATCCGCCAGAACTCGTTGCAGGTTTCCATCCGCGTCCTCGGAAGCCGTATCCAATCTTCCTTCTTCTTTTATTGTCTCTTTTAGTCTGTCCAGCTCGATTTCACAGGCGGTCTGATAGCTGAAATTCTTGGTTTTGAGGAATTCCTTGAACTCTGCGAACATGGCCTGGTCTACCTCGAAATTCTTTGGGAGTTCGGGATGAGTGGCGGTATAATGCACGGCAAAGTCAAAGAAGGCAAGTTTTGCCAAAAGGTTATACTCCAAAGGGGAGAGTCTGCCGGAGGAGACTGACACATCCGGCACGATTCCCCCTCCTCCGTAAACCACTCGTCCTCCCTTGGTAAAGAATTCCTCCTTTTCGGATTCAGATTCCTTCTGAATGCTATCTGAAGGGAGACTCTCTTCTGGCTCGCCGGAGAGGTTCTCCGAGAGCTCGGGCTTCTGGATACATCTTCCGCTGGGGATATAGTATTTTGCGGTGGTGAGTTTCAGAGCGGCACCATCTTTGATTTTCATTATGCTCTGCACCAGTCCCTTGCCGAAGGTGGTGCTTCCCACGATCACTCCTCGATCCCAATCCTGAATCGCTCCGGCCACGATCTCCGAGCCGGAAGCTGATCCCTCATCCACCAGAACGACCAGAGGAACGTCCGTGGTCAGCGGTTTGCCTGACGAAAAGAACTCCCGGTTCTGGCTTGATGCCCTCCCCTTGGTCTCCACCACCAGTTTGTCTTCATCCAGAAAGGCGCTTGTCACCTCAATGGCCTGGGTGAGAAGTCCACCCGGATTTCCTCTCAAATCAAGTATCAAACCCCTTATTCCCCTATCCAGAAGCTCGCTCACCGCATCTTTCAGCTCGTAAGATGAGGTTTCGGAAAATCTGTTCAGCCTGACGTAGCCGATGTTATTCGAGGTCGTACCGTAATAGGGAACCGACTTTATCTCTATAACGTCCCTGACAATGGTGTATTCCATGGGCTCGGGGATTCCCTCTCTCTGGACGGTTATGCTGACCTTGGTGCCTTTCTTGCCTCTTAGTTTGGATACAGCCTCGTCGGCGGTGATGCCTTTGGTGGAGACTCCCTCTATTTCGATTATCCTGTCCCCGGCCTGTATCCCCATGCGGTCCGCCGGAGTGCCTTCCAACGGAGCGATCACCGTCAGCCAGCCATCCTTTATGGTGATCTCTATTCCCAATCCCTCAAACTGGCCATGGGTATCCTCCATGAGAGCGCTATACTTTTTTTCATCCAGGTACTCGGAGTAGGGGTCAAGGCTGGAAAGCATACCTTCGATTCCGGCCGCAATCAGGCTCTGGGAGTTGACCTCCTCCACATATTGCGAGTTTACCACGCTTGCGATTTCTCCGAAATCCTTCAGGCTGGCATACAGATTGTCGCTTAGGGCATAAACCAGCCCCGCGATCAAAAGCGCTGCCACAACCACGCCTAAGAAGAGAGTCGATTTTCTTAATTCAAGATATCCTTTGAGCATTGTTAACCTCCGTTCTTAATACAGATTTTCGTACCAATGCTTCGCAAATCTTTTGTTCGGACAGGGGTTGCACCCCTGTCCGTAATGGGGGCTGGGGTTCAACCCCGGCCCCAACAGCGAAGGTCGCATAAATGCGACCGGTACAGGTTCATTACCCTATGCGTTACCCTCGCTTATCCACGGGCAGGGTCTGTTTTGATCTTTTTGACCGAGCCGTCCTTCGACACTGAGCTCAGGATGAAGTGTGAAGGCTCGGCTACGCGTAGCGGAGGTTTCATACCTCCGCAAATCCGTTTAATCCGCTCAATCCGTTGACCAGCCTCCCTACAAATTCTCTCCGCCTTAGGCGGATCTGCCTATGGCAGACAAATGCCTCCTTACTCTCTCTATGCTCGGTCTATCTCCGATCTTTTCAAATATTTTCAAAATCTCTTCAAAGATTTTCTTTGCCTCGTCCTTTTTTCCCTGCGTCTTGTACAAAACGGCTATGTTTCCTTTTGTCTGAGCCATCCCATGCTCATCACCTATTTTTTCATATATCTTTATACTCTTATTATAAAACCCAATTGCCTTATCCCATTCGCCTTTGTCCTGATAAACCAGGCCCAGATTATTATGAGTCTGAGCCATCCCATGCTCATCACCAATCTTTTCTTTGATCTTTAAGCTCTTATTATAAAACTCAATGGCCTTACCCCGTTCGCCCTTGGCCCGATAAACTGTGCCCAGATTATTAAAAGTCTGAGCCATCCCATACTCATCACCAATCTTTTCTAATCCCTTCAAGGTTTTGTTATAAAACTCAATGGCCTTATCCCATTCGCCTTTGGTCTGACAAAGCGCGGCCAGATTATTAAAAGTGTATGCCATCCCATGCTCGTCACCGATCTTTTCCTTAATCTTCAGACTCTTATCACAAGATTCAATGGCCCTATCCAATTGTCCTTTAGCCCAATACACTTCGCCGAGATTATTGAGAGCAGAAGCTATCCCACGCTGATCACCAATCTTTTCTAGCGCTTCCAGCGCCCTATCGTAAAACTCAATGGATTTGTCCCATTCGCCTTTGGTCTGACAAAGCGCGGCCAGATTATTAAAAGTGTATGCCATCCCATGCTCATCACCAATCTTTTCTTTGATCTTTAAGCTCTTATTATAAAACTCAATGGCCTTATCCCATTCGCCTTTGTCCTTATAAACCAAGGCCAGATTGTTAAAAGTAGAAGCCATCCCATGTTCATCACCAATCTTTTCATCTATCTTCAAACTCTTATTATGAAACCCAATGGCCTTATCCCATTCGCCTTTGTCCTTATAAACCACGCCCAAGTTTCCCAAGGCGGCGACTTGCCCCTGTTGGTCCTTCGCTTGTTCTGCGGCTTCGAGAGACTCTTTCCATCTGCTCAGCGCCTGATCCCATTTACTTCGTGCATAGAAGCAGTTCCCCATTAAGTTCAATAATGCGGATTTTGCACTTGCACCTGACTCCAAGGTTAAGCATTCTCTGAATGAATCGATAGCCTGTTCATACTTATACTCCGCCATTAAAGACATTCCCTTCTCGAACAGAGCTTTCTTCTTTTTGTCTTTGGTTTCAGGAAGACCATCGAGGTACAGGGTGACCTGTTCCAGTTTCGCCCTTATTTTAACGAGGTCTTTTTGAAGTTCAAAAGGAACCTTTGGTTTTATCGCTTTGATGCCAAAATAGACGCCAACCGCAATTGTCACTATTATTCCGATTATTCCGATGATTATTGCTAAATCCATTTATGCTTTTTCCTTGTTCCTGATGTGTTCAGTTGGAGTGCGGAAGCTTGCTTCCGCAGCATTAGCAAGCTAATGCACTCCAGACAAGAGATACAATCGTAGGGGTTCGATTTATCGAACCCGTGCCCGAGGCTCCCAAAAGCTATCTCTTGTTGGTAACGGACACTCTGTCCGTTACCACAAAGCGTCACGAACTTTGTTCGGACAGGGGTTGTACCCCTGTCCGTAATGGGGGCTGGGGTTGAACCCCAGCCCCAACAGGATCATTTCAAAATGCTATCGATCTCTGCCCTGACCTTCCGCCAGGTTTTCTCCTGGTCCTTTCTGCCGTCGATTATTTTTATTCGTTTCTTGTTCTTTTGGGCAATCTTCAGATAGCCATCTCTTATTCTTTGGTGAAATTCAAATTTCTCTTTTTCCAGCCGGTCTCCACCCTTGTTCTTCTTCTCTCTCGCTTTTCTTTTCAGAGAGATTTCGACCGGCACATCCAGAAGGATGGTAAAGTCAGGAGAAAGGCCGGATGATGCCACCTGATTCAGATTCTTTATCATGTTTTTGTTCAGTCCCCGCCCATATCCCTGGTAGGCCAAGGTGGAATCCGAATATCGGTCGCAGATCACGATCTTTTTCTGCTTCAAGTTGGGCAGGATGATCCTTTCGGTCAATTGAGCTCTGCTGGCCAGGTACAAGAGAAGCTCGGTCGTGTGGGTCATCTCTCTGTTCTTCTCGCTTAAGAGGATCTTCCTGATTTTCTCCGATATTGTCTCTCCGCCAGGCTCTCTAATCAAGACCACGTCGTGCCCTTTTCGTTTTAGATAGTTTGCCAGCTTTTTAGCCTGGGTGGTCTTTCCGCAGAAATCGATGCCTTCGAATGTTATGAAAAGTCGGTCCATATTTGAATAGTTGCATGAAAAAGGTTCACCTAAAGGTGAACACTCCGGCTTCTCCCCAAGAATGAATCCACTCGCGACAGCCTTTCAGAGGCCGAAATCCATGAAAATGATCAAAACAAAGAGGTGGCGTTTCTTAAGACCACCGACATGGACGGTCGTCCGGCCACCTCTCTTGCGAGTTCTTCCAATTGGCGAAAACGTCGACTTTTATTTTCTACCTGATCTTTTGCGTTTTGGAGCAGGGCCCTTTTTCTCCTTCATGCTGTACTTGGCGATGAACTCCTCCGTCAAAACGCGGGCTTGTTCATCTGTATATTGCTTGGGCGGAGATTTCATGAAGTAAGACGACGGAGCCTCCAGAGCGCCGCTCAGCTTATGATTCATGGCCAGCTTGCAGCACCTCACCGCATCTATCACCACGCCGGCGGAGTTGGGGGAGTCCCAAACCTCCAGCTTGAGCTCGACGTTTAAGGGAACGTCCCCAAAGGTTCTCCCTTCCATCCGGATGTGAGCCCATTTCCTGTCGGTAAGCCAAGCGACATAATCGGACGGTCCGATGTGCACGTTGTCCGCGCCCAGATCGTAATCCAGCTGGGAGGTAACCGCATTGGTCTTGGATATTCTCTTGGATTCCAAGCGGGCGCGCTCCAACATATTGAGAAAGTCGGTGTTTCCTCCCACGTTGAGCTGGCTGGTCCTCTCCAGCTTCACCCCTCTTTCCCGGAAAAGCCGGGTGAGGATCCGGTGAACGATGGTAGCGCCCACCTGGGACTTTATGTCGTCCCCTATCACCGGCAAGCCTCCATCGACAAAGCGCTTCTGCCAATACTTCTCCCGGGCAATGAAGACCGGGATGCAGTTCACGAACCCGCAACCGGCATCCAGAACCTGCTCCACATACCACTTGGTCGCCTCCTCACTTCCCACCGGCAGGTAATTCACCACGACGTCGGTTTTGGTCTGTTTAAGAATCTTAACAATGTCGGCAGTGGGCCCCGGCGCCTTTTGGATTATCTTGGAGAGATATTCTCCCAAACCATCATGGGTCATGCCGCGGTGAACCGGAACGCCCGATCGTAGGACGGAGGAAAACTTATACGTATTGTTGGGATAGGTGAAAACCGCTTCACTGAGATCCTTTCCCACCTTGTTTTTGTCGATGTCGAAAGCCGCGGAGAATTCTATGTCCTTTATGTGATAGCCGCCCAAGTTAACGTGCATCAACCCGGGGACAAAGTCGTTATCTTTGGCGTTTTTATAATACTGAACTCCCTGCACGAAAGAGGAGGCGCAATTGCCTACCCCAATGATTGCCACTCTAACTTTGTCCATATCCTCTCCTTTGTTCTCAGTTGTTTTCTGTGACGCTTTGTGTTTAAAGTCTATCGTTTGTCGGTTTGGGTTTCGGTTACGTATCGTTTCTCGTGTATCGGTTTCGCCTATTCTATTTTGTCCGATAAACGACGGACGATGACTTTTTAGACGATGCCTAACCGAAACCGTAACCTTCTCGAACCAAACTCAAAAGATCTGATTGTTGTTTAGTTTTCAAAGCACTATGATAAGTTCTTCAGTTTGTTTCGAATAAAGAATATTCTCTGTACCACGGTGATATTGGCGAAAATGGTAATAAACCAGAGGGTCAGAATGAGAAATATGTAGTTGGTCTTGGGAATTGAGCCCAAGAGCGATCCAATAGCCAAATAAGTCACCCTTTCGGGCCTTTGCATCAGTCCGATTTTGCAGTCTATGCCCAGACCTTCTGCCCGGGCACGGGTGTAGCTTACCATGAAAGAGCCGGTTATGGCGAAAATTATCAGATACACAATATAGGTTTGCTTATCGTGAAAGAACATGGCTATTCCCAAGAACATCAGAACTTCGGAGTATCTGTCGATGGTGGAATCCATCAAGGCTCCGAATTTCGTGATCGTTTTGGTGTCGCGTGCCAGTCTGCCATCCAACACGTCGCACATCCCAGCTAGGATCACTACCAAGCCAGCGTAAAAAAAAAGCCCCAGCCTGAAAAAATTGAAGGCCAAGATGCTGAGAAAAAGCCCGGCAAAGGTGATGACATGGGGATGAACCCTCAGATTTATTAAGAGTCTGGCGATTGGCTCGATGACGACCAAGAATCCGTTGACTACGTGCTTGTTTAACAGCTTCGACTCCTGCATCATGCTCTATCCGGTTGTCGTTCTCAGTTAATTGTATCCTACCTGCCTGTCTGGCAAGTCCATTTCGTTTGGCAATATAATATTAAGTTGACCTTGCCAAGTCAAGCGAAAAATCCCTTCGGGAAATTTCCGTTCTGTAGCTGATTGTTGATCCGTCCCGGCTTGCGCTGATATATCTGTTCAATATGTTGGCAACCGGTCCAAACCTTGTAACTTTTGAAACTGTCCAACGAGAAGCATAATGTGTCACAGGGCTGAGAAGCTATGGTTTTCAGATACATCAATTCCCATTATTACATTTCTCTTGCACTGTGCTTCTCTATTTTCTTCTTCCAGGGTTGGCTCACGCAGATACTGCGTTCATAACCCCTTACTCCAGAATCTTCTGCCTCCTCTCATCAGTCACAGGCATCCATCATGTGTGGCTGAAAGCTCACAAAAAATTCTTCTTCACTTGCCCTTTGGAATACCATTATACGTTGTGTTCACGATCTACAAACTCCTTGATGATTTCAAGGACTTCTTCGCCAATCCTAACAAGATTTTCTTTGCTACTAGCCCCGAGATGCGGAGTAAGGAGAGTGTTGGGTGCTTTTAGGATTGGATAATCTTTAGGGGGAGGATCTTTTGGCCAAACGTCATTTGCATATGCTGCAACCTTAGAACTTTTAAGGGCCTCTGCCAAGTCTACAGCATTAACACACTCTGCGCGGCTCGTGTTGATAATGACAACTCCATCCTTCATACATTTAATAATGTCAGCATTGATGATAGCTTTAGTTTCTTTGCTTAACGGAAGGTGAATGGAAATGTAATCTGCATCTTTCACAGCCTCTTTCAGAGTGGGCTTAACATCAGCATACTCACTGGTTTTTTTTGATTCACGACAAGCAACCACATTCATACCGAAGGCCTTACATCGAATGGCCAATTCCTTGGCTGTATTGCCCATTCCTACGAGACAAACAGTTTTTCCATAAAGCTCTCTTCTCACCAATTTCTCTTTCAGCCAATGCCCTTCCTTCATACTATTGTGTGCCTCTACTATATGATTGGAAATTGCAAGCATCATGCAGAATGCCAACTCCGCGACCGCTATTCCTGAAGCTTTCGGGGTGTTTTTGACTACGATGTTCTTGGTATTAGAATACTCCATATCAATATTATCAAGACCCACACCGCCCCGAACAATTAGTTGTAGATTTTTGGCTCTATCAATAAATTTTCTATGACACTTAGTCTTGCTACGGATCAAAATCACATCCGCTTCGGATAATCGACTCTCATCAAATGTCACATCACCATACTCTTTAAGTCTTTCAGGAACTAATGGATCAAAATTGTCAAGAATTAGAACCAACATCTCACGTCTCCTTAAAGATTTTCGAGATTTCTGAGTCAATAATCATCTCTCCCTTTTCTGTCCTGATCACTTTTGCTTTTGCACCATTAAATAGTTTGTCAAAATGTCTCACATACTGCATGAATAATTCGCTGGTTTTTCCTTCATCATCTTTTTCATGCACCTGAAAGTGTATGCTATCTTTCCCTCTTTCATGGGAGACTAACGGAGAATAAATGACCTTTGAATCTGCCAAAAATAAGCAGCAAGTTGGGTACTTATCGTAAAGTCTCCATTCAACATATTTTGCTTCCTTTTTTGATTCTTCTTTTTCTGTTTCTTCATTTCTGTCTAAGAAAGTGTCCAAGACATCCTTTCCAGAGATTCTAATTCTTGGTATCACAGCAGCATGTTTTTTAGACTCCTTGCTTCTTAACTCAGCACTCTTATACCTAGGATCTAGACCCAAAATCTTGATCTCAACACCATCTAACCATTTTTGTTTTATTATATTTATAAGTCTAGTTTCTAAGTCTGTCAAGGAGTAGTAATGTGTGATCGATATCCATATTCTTTCTCTTGCAGATCTAATAAGCCTTTCAAGTCCCTCTCTATGAAGAGTGATATTTTCAATCCCAAATCTATTAAGGGGATCGTCAAGCCTACATTTTTCGCAGACTTTCTGCTTAAAGTTTTCAATAGCATCATCGAACTGCCCTTCAATTTCTCTTTTCACATACTCAAGGAACTTCTTTTTTATCAACAGATCCAATAGCATGCCAATGAGACAAGCAGGTATTAATCCTATAGAGAGAATATTTAGCTTCTTGAGTACAGGATTTGTAGTTGATATAGTAAGTACAAATCCAATTACGCTTACCCCTAAAATTGAAACAGTGTACAAAAGGACTTTATCTTCGAAAATCTCTCTCAATAATTCTGATATTCTGTTTTTATTATTGCCTTTATTCATCTTGTTCCCCTTTTGCTCAAAATATGATCAAAATCCCTCACTTCCCTGGCCTGACCCGACACAATAAAACATCCTGCGGCACGCACCCGATAGTAAGCTTTGCCAATGAATAATTTCTAATAGGGCTGACCCTATAATTTTTTTGCTCCCTCAATAACCAACACCAACTCCCCCTTAACTTTACTTTTTTGAAAATATTTCTTAATCTCTTCAGGGGTGCCTCTTTTTATCTCCTCGAACTTTTTGGTCAGCTCCCTGGCCACCACCATTTTTCTTTCTCCCAGGATCTCGGATATGTCCTGGAGAGTTTTGAGGAGCCGATGCGGCGATTCATAGAAGATTATAGTTCTTTTTTCTTGGCGTAGTTCTTCGAGTCTTTTTCTTCTTTTTCCGGATTTGGCAGGCAGAAACCCCTCGAAGGCAAATCTATCCGTCGGCAGGCCCGAAACCACCAGCGCCGAAAGTAAGGCGGATGCGCCTGGAATAGGAACAACCTTGATCTTCTCCTGAAGGCCCAGTTTCACTAACAAGTAGCAGGGATCGGAGACTCCCGGTGTACCGGCATCTGAAGTCACCGCCACAGATCTACCGGATTTCAATTCTTCAATCAAAGCTGGTGCTTTTTTCTCTTTGTTGAAATCATGATATGACTCCAGCCTGTTCTTGATTCCGTAATGCTTGAGAAGCAGTCCCGTACGTCGGGTGTCTTCAGCCGCAACAATATCCACCTCTTTCAGCACTTTTAACGCTCTTAAGGTAATATCTTCCAGATTGCCGATGGGAGTGCTGACTACATATAAGACGCCGGGTTCAACCGAAGGATTTTCGTAGTTTTCAGATTTGCTCATGCAAGAAAAAGTCTTAAAGAGATTTGAAGAATCAGGTTCAGAGAGGTTAGATTTGATTGCCAAGCCGCCAGAGTCTCGGTCTTGAGCTTGACGATTAGATATTTATAAAACACAGGAGTTCTTCGATCTACCTAAAGGTGGACACTGCAATTATGTTGTAAACTAATGCCTGTGAATAATAAACCTGGCCGGTTTTTGGTCTGAGACGCCTCTGGTTTGACATCCGGGGCTCACATGAGACGGTCTTCCCACATGCTGAATTTTGCTCCGAGCTTCTGATCTTCAAGATAGATGCCAGCCAGCCTGCTTTGGACCCGACCCTGATCATCTCATTTTATGCAATTCTTGCCAAGACTGCTTTTCAAAGCGGTCTTGCGGTTTCTGCTGTTATCTCTGAATGTTTCTAAAAAGAAGGGCACGACTGTTGAGAATAATCTTTTGGGTCGACCATAAAACGAAAGGTGTGCCCTCCAGAAAAGCTTCTTCAACTCCTTGGAGGAGAGCTTATCCAGCTTGATCACCGGATCGCCTCCCCAGAACTTCTTCCAGTTCGAAGTCATCAATCTGTTCTTCACCTTCTCATACAGAACCGTACCGGGATACGGCGTCAAGATGCCGAACTGGATGTAACGGGGGTTCAGTCGATTGGCGAACTTGATGGTCTGTTTTATCATCTTTTTGGTTTCATTCAAAGCCCCGATGACGAAGCTCGCCCACACGGTGATCTTGTATTTTCTTAGTATCTCCATGGCTTTAAATGCGCTGTCCACGTTGAGGTCTTTTCCGTAGCTGTCCAAGACCTCCTGGCATCCGCTTTCGAAGCCGATGAAGACTTGTTTCAGCCCTGCGCGAGCCATTAATTCAACCAGTTTCTCGTTCTTAACCACGGTGTCCACCCGCGAGAATGCCCACCAATAGAGGTCCCAGTTGTTTCTGAGGACGTTTTCGCAGAATGTTACCGTCCTCCTTGGCTTCAAGGTGAAATGGTCGTCAAAAAACGCGACCGCCCGGTAACCATACTTTTCGTACAAAAGCTCTATTTCCTCCATCACGTTCTCGATCGAGCGGGTGCGCCATTTCCTTCCGAAAAACTGGGAGGCCGCACAGAAATCGCAGTTGAAGGGACATCCTCGAGACGTCAAGGCGGCGGCCATAAACCGATCTTTTAAGGTGACGGTGTATTTTTGTAGGGGCAAAAGATCCCGGGCGGGGAAGGGAATTGAATCCAGATCCTGAATGAGAGGGCGGGATGGAGTGCGAACCAGTTCTCCGTCCGACAAGAAGGAAATCCCCTCCACTTGGTGGAAGGAATTGCCCTCTTCAACATGTTTGACTAAATCCAGCATAGTGTGTTCGCCTTCTCCTCTGACCACAAAGTCAAACAGACCAGTGGACAGAGCTTCGGAATCGAAGAAGGTGACATGCTGGCCACCTGCCACCACCACACTTTTTTGTTTTTTGGCGGCCTGGGCGATTTTCAAGGAGATTGGGTATCTCATGGTGTCAACAGAGATTCCCACTAAGTCAAAGTCAGAGTAGGGTAAGGTTCGATAATCTTTTGATTCCACATTCAGATCGATTATCTTGACTTGATGATGGGCCTGCTTCAAAACCGCAGCAATATAAGCTAAGCCCAGGGGAGGCGTTTTCAGTCTGAGTACGTAATAAATGCTTCCTGCCGGGGGATTGATCAGAAGAATCTTCATTTTAGTAATCTATTGGTCGAATTCAGAATTTCCAATTCAGAGAATACTGTTTCACCGTGGATTATTTCATTCTTATCTTGTCATACGGTATTTTTGGAACTTCAGGCATCTTCCTTTTGAATTCGTTCTTGCCGATCATGTTTTTGATTTTTTCGATAAAACTTTTCCGGTAACCCAGCTTCATAAGCTTTTGGGTAGTGTACTTCCTGTCCACCAGATAATAGAGGAATCGGTCCACCCTTTCATAGGTGACCCCCAGTTCGCCCTCGTCGGTCTGGCCCTTCCACAAATCAGCGCTGGGGGCTTTATCTATTATTCTCTGCGGAACGCCAAGCTCCTTTGCCAGAAGGCGCACCTGAGTTTTGTAAAGATCGCCTATAGGATTGAAAGCGCAGGCGGCATCCCCATGCAGGGTGCAATATCCCAAAAGAGATTCGGTCTTGTTTCCGGTGCCGATCACCAAAGCATTCTCTTTCGAAGAGAAGTCATAAAGGATCGCCATTCTCTCCCGGGCGAACTTGTTTCCTTTTCGCACCCGGTTCTTGTCCGGATAGCGCTTGTAATATGCGTCTATCATGGGACTTATGTCGATGACCCTGCTTTTTATCCCTAAAATTCTTGCGATTTTTCTTGCATCCCTTACGCTCTCCGGATTGCTCTCCTTAGAGGGTAGAATGAGTGCCAGGACGTTTTTCTTTCCCAGGGCCTGACAGGCCAAATATGCCACCACGGCAGAATCCAAGCCCCCGGAAAGACCCAAGACCACCTTCTTGAAGCCTGATTTGCGGCAAAAATTACGGATGAAATCTAAGAGAGTTTTCTCTAGCTTCTTTGTGTCTATGTCCAGATAGCTCATGGGCAACTTTTCCGATGTAAGAGCGTTAGAATAATACAGTAGCTCGCTGCTTTTTGCAACAGAAAATTAAAAAAATTAGAAGTTGACAAATTTCTGTAAGGGATTTATTATTCAACCAGATGATTTCTTTAAAAAGTCAGAAAGTTCAAAGGTTAAAAGGTTGGGTAATGAACCGCGAATGATGGAAAATCGAAGCTCTTGGAGGTGAATATGCGGGGCGTGAACAAGGTTATCTTGATAGGAAATTTGGGGAGAGATCCTGAGTTGCGTTATCTCCCCAGCGGACAAGCTGTTGCGAAGTTTTCTCTCGCTACCGGCTCAAGATGGAAAGACAAGAGTGGACAACTGCAGGAGAGAACTGATTGGCACAACATCGTTGCTTTTGGAAGACAGGGGGAAGTCTGCAATGAATATCTCAAAAAGGGCAGCCCGATCTACGTAGAGGGAAGAATCCAGACCAGGTCATGGGACGACAAGGACGGCAACAAGAAATATATGACGGAAATAGTTGCCCAGTCGGTTAATATGTTAGGTAGAAAGGGAGAGCCTGAAGAGGAGGTTCCTGAAGAGGTGGGCGAGACCAAAAGCGAAGACGAGGACCTTCCGTTCTGAGTTTTTCCGATTAAGGAGCTTCTCAGTTTAATCAAAATCCTGTGTCGCAGAGTTCCGGCTTTCAGTCTGCGCTCCCTTTACTCTTGACTAATCCATCTAAGCTAAGGGTTGGGATTGCGGGGGCCCGTTTGCGAGAAAAAGCCGAGGCAGCAGAACTGCTCAATTTAAAATCGTGCTTTGAGATGTGATCGAAATTCGCCCTCATGTCATACCGTGCCACATCCGTCCTTGCTGTTTTTCTTCTTTTAATAATTAACTTAACAATATATCTTTCCACGCTTTCACCCACAGTTCAATTCATCGATTCCGGGGAATTGGCAGTGGTTTGCGCCGAATTGGGAGTTGCCCATGCCACCGGCTACCCGATTTACACCATCCTGGGACGAATATTTGCCTTGCTGCCCGTGAGAGACCTAATCTTCAGGGTCAATCTCATGTCGCTTCTCTTCGTCTGTGTGGGCAATCTGATTCTGTTCTTTGTCATATTGAAGGCGGTCGAGCCGTCCTCTGAAAAAGAGAAGAGGGAAGACGTCCAGGGATCTTATCTTAGGACGTGGGCCGCGTTTCTGGCGTGTCTGATATTCTCTTTTACTCCCACACTGTGGTCCCAGGCCACCTCCAACGAGGTATACTCCTTGAATGTCCTCTTTTTTAGCCTGATCATAATTCTGGTTCTTTTCTGGCACAGTAGCGCAGGGAAGCTCAAGAGTGAAAGAATCTACTTTGTCCTGGTATTTCTCTACGGCCTAAGCTTCGGCAACCACATGTCCACCATATTGCTCTTCCCGGCTCTGGTTTTCTTTGTGATAGCCACACGGGGGTGGTCATTTTTTGATTCTCGGAGAATAGTCTTATCCGTTCTCATTTTCATGCTGGGGCTTTCCATATACATTTATCTTCCGGTTCGTTCCTCTCAGAATCCTCTTATGGACTGGGGCAACCCGGAAACTTGGTCCACCTTCAAAAGACATGTGACCGGCTGGCAGTATCAGGTGTGGATGTTTTCGGAATCGGCTGACCAGCTGTTTGGCAATCTCGAAGGTTTTGTCAAGTTATTCTTTCACCAATTTCCATTCTATCTGTTACCTCTGACCCTTCTGGGCATCTGGGAGCTTTTCTCCAAAGAGCGAAAAATCCTTTACTTTCTTATGATCCTGTTTTTCGCCAACGTATTTTACGGAATAAACTACAGTATTCCCGACATAGACCCCTATTTCTTATGGTCCTTTCTGGTCAATTCAATCCTGGTGGGGGCCGGACTGTACTTCTTGTTTCGAATAATACACAAACTGAAAATCAGTACGGCCATATCTTATGGCATAGTTCTCTGCTTCATCTTTCTACCTTTTGTCATTCTGAAGAAGAATTATCATGAGGCAGATAGAAGCAAGAGTTATTTTGCCTATGATTTCGCGTCCAACCTTATGCGGTCGGTCAAGAAGGATGCGGTTATGCTCACCGACGTCTGGGATCACTACTCACCCTGGCTATATCTGAAACACGTTGAATTGAAAAGACCGGATGTGGTTTATCTGGATAAGGAGCTTTGCCGAAGAACCTGGTATTTTGATTACATCAAGACGAATTATCCCGATCTTTTCAGCGCTTCGCAGGAAGAGATTAAGAGGTTCTTGCAAAGGGTTTATCCCTTTGAGAATCAGCTCTCCTTTGATCCTTATGTGATCGAGGACGCATATCTCAGCATGCTGAACAGTTTCTTGGTGAAGAATTCTGGGCAAAGACCCATATATGATGATCTGCTGGTTGACACCAAGGTAGGGGAAATGTTCGTCAAGATACCGGAAGGGCTGGTCTTCGCCGCAAAGGACAGCGCGAGATACTATGCCTTCGATTTCCCGGATTTTCAGCTTCGAGGAATAACGGATGAGAGGATTTACAAAGACGATCGCACCATAAATGTTTTGAAGCAATATCCTCTTATGATCGATACCCGGATCAAATATCTGAGCTATTTCAATAAGGAAAGCGAAGCTTCGAAGCTGAAAGATAAATATCTGGAGTATTTGACTAAGCCGATTCGCTGAGAATAATAACGGCCCGTCTATCGAGGAAGAAGACCAATAGAAAGCAGAGTAGAGGCTCTTTCAGAAGCGCCACGCAGAGAGCCCTTTGAGCCATCGGGAGGCGCACAGGGTAGAAGAATCTTGTTGCACTTGCCACTGAGGAATATTATACTGAGAAATGAGTGCGAAGCTTATAAAGTCTTAAGCTTTGGACTCTTTGCTCTAAATGGTTGACCGAGTTTGCCGGAGAGATGTCCGAGTGGTCTAAGGAGCACGCCTGGAGA
>Ga0315539_1000728_pt1 | contig 24722 bp, 21 predicted proteins | sample SalMarSW160150MG_FD_203097 | JGI IMG/M metagenome (GOLD analysis project Ga0315539, IMG submission 203097) | Salt marsh sediment microbial communities from the Plum Island Ecosystem LTER, Massachusetts, United States - Salt Marsh Sediment SW1601-150 ... | reverse complement strand
ACAACCCCTACTACAACGAAAGGAGCGGACATGGCCCGGTAACATTATCTTTTGACTGAACGATCACCTTTCGGTAACATTTTCATTTGACTTGACAGGGAGTCGGTGTCATCCATCCACTCCCGGTCGACGCAGAGGACGCTTTCGGTACCAGGCGTCATCCTGGTGTTTGGCAATTTGGGGAGAATGTTGTATAATAGTTGTGTCCCGAATAGATATGGGATGGTGAACTTCCTTTGTGTGGCTTACCGCAGCAGCGCGGTTGATAGGGCTCTACATGGAGGATACTCTGCCGGTACGGATGAAGCAACGCCAATGGCCACAGGGTGAGCGAGAGTATGGCAGATATATCGAGAGGCAAATTCATCACCTTTGACGGACTGGATGGTTCTGGCCTGACGGAACAGGTTGAGATGCTACGCGAGTGGCTGAGACGGAGTGGTTGTGATATGTATCGCGTTGCTTTCACTGCCGAGCCTAGCCAGGGCCCCGCTGGGACCGAGATACGACATGCCCTGCAGGGCAGACTGAATATTGGCGAGGAAGCGCTCGCTCTTCTCTTCGCAGCCGATCGGGCAGATCACCTGGATCGCTTCATACTGCCCAGGCTAGAGGCTGGCATTCATGTGATTTGTGATAGGTACTATCTTTCCTTCCTGGCTTACCAGTCTCATTTGTTGCCAGATGCCTGGGATTGGCTGTGGCAACTCAACGCCCGCAACTGGCGGCCTGATCTAACCATCTTTCTGCAATCTCCACCTGAGGTATGTATGGAACGTATCCAGCAAAAGTTCGAACCAGAGCGATATGAACAGATAGAGATACTCAGGGGGGTCAGCATGCAGTTCAATCGGATTATTCCCCTATTGCGAGATGAGAGGAAGGAAGATATTCGAATTGTGGACAGTTCTGGCTCGATGGAATCAACCCATCAGTCCATCTTAAAGTTGGTTGCCCCTCTTATCCTTCCTCCGAGTGAAGACCTGCCAAAGGAGTGACGTGTGTCAGAGACTTCCCCCACGAGCAAGTTCATTGTCTTAGAAGGTATTGATAGCCAGGCGCTCCAGGAACAGGCGGAGAGTCTATACAGTTCGCTGCGAAAGGACAGAGCAAGGGTACATCTCACCCGCGAACCCAGCGATGGCCCCTTTGGCTCCCAGATTCGTCTTATCCTGGATGGGCGACTAGATGTAGACGAGGCGACGTTAGCACTTTTCTTTGCCACTGACCGGATGGACCACTTGAATAAGAGGGGGGGGATTCTAGAACGGCTCGAATCGGGAGAGCATGTGATCTGCATACGCTATTGTCTGTCTTCTTTCGCCTATCAAGCCCTTCATTCCGACTTGAAGTGGCTACGTTGGATCAACGCTGAGTGCCGCCTGCCTGATCTGACCTTTTTCTTGGACACGCCACTCGATGCTACCTTGGAGGGCCTCGTCAAGAGCAACTCATACACGGCTGACGAACTGGGACAAGAACGCAAAAGGTTGGGGAAGGTGCGGGAGAACTATTTGATGGCTATAGAAGTACTGCGTGTGGAGGGAGAAAAGATCGTTGTCGTTGATGGCAACCGGTCTGCCGTGGCGATTGAAAAAGATATCAAAAAGCACGTGGACAACCTCATGGGGTAAACAGGTATGATTCTTAACGAGGGGCCAGGACGCTTCATTGTCATCGAGGGTCTGGATGGCGCTGGCACGACCACGCAGGCTCGACTGCTCCACGATCACCTGTTGAAAGCCACGGGAATGGCCTATTTGACCCAGGAACCTAGCCGAGGGCCTGCCGGTGCGCAAATCAGATCAATTCTGACGAGGAGGTTGAAAGCTGACCGCCAGACGCTAGCTTTACTGTTTGCCACGGACCGGCTAGATCACCTCTATTGCCGAAACAACGGCATCGCTCACCGGCTGGCTGGTGGATGGCACGTCGTTTGCGACCGCTACTATCTGTCATCGCTGGCCTACCAATCCCTCGATGTCGAGAGGCGTTGGATATATCAACTGAACTACCTCTGTATCCGCCCAGATCTAACGATCTTTTTGGATGTGCCGGTAGAAACCTGCATGCAGCGTATCACTGCCAGTCGAGGCTTTCACTATGAGCTTTTTGAAAACTCTGAAGCGTTGCGGATGGTCGCAGGACGCTACCAAGAAGTGATGGAGGGGCTGCGCCCGTTTTCGGAAAACGTCCAAGTTGTCAAGGGCGACTTGCCGATAGAACGAGTGTGGGGTTTCGTCAGTAAAAGAGTAGAGCCGCTTCTCGGAGTTGACTGGTTGCCCTCGCAGAAACAGCAAGAGCTTTTACGGTCGAATAAGCTCATGTCTGTTTTCAAAGACCTGGCAGCAGAAAGGGAAAACCTGTTTTTGCTATCAATCAGAAGCATCAACAGTGGCTATCAGGCTTTGTTTGCCCACGCCGAGCGGGAAAGGCCCATTCCGGTAAATTTTTACACAACCGGAAAGATTCTAACGCAGGGGCCTCTGGACTATCAACTGAAGCTCAAAGAGATCGTTAGAGAAGTGCGAATCAAGATGTATGGCCGTCCTTGGGCTTGAATTGTAACGCTTTGCGTCTCAGCAAGATGCAACAGCCCTTTCAATCGCTTGGACAACAAAACAAGTCAGGGAGGAAAAGAAAATGACAGATGAGACTTTGTTGGACGCCGATATCCGAAGGGCAGCGATGGAAAGCAATTTACTGGAGCCTTTCTCACCTGAAGTGTTAAAGGGGGCTTCCTACGACATAAGGGTCGGGAAAACTGCCATCGTGGTGCTGCCTGAACGAGAAGGTGGATACGTCAAGATTGATGTTGAGCGTGATGGTGGTCTTGAGATCCCTGTCGGCCGCAGTGCAGTGGTTTACAGCCTGGAAAAAGTGCACTTGCCCTCTGATATGAAAGGCCGGATGTCAATGCGCTCCTATTTTGCCATCAAGGGGCTACTCTACAATGGTGGGATCATCGACCCCGGCTACAGGGGGTATCTGTTCTTCACCATTACCAACATGGGCCCCTCTCCGGTACACTTGGCATACGCTGAACGATTTGTGACCACAGAATTTGTGCGTATGGGCCGACCGGCTTTCACCGTTTATAATGACGGGATTGAGATCACCGAGATACCAGCAGAGAAACTGCCGCCACTGCCCAAATAACTTGGCACTGTGTGTCTGTGGTTTGGTTGTGGCGGCAGGCGCGTTACTCCCAACGCGCTTGCAATCAATAAGGAGGAAACCGATGGCGGAGCAACAAAACATTGGACAATATTGGACACCGATTATCAATGCCTTTGACCCCTGGAATTATCTGTGGGGTGATGACCTCAATGCCTATTTTGTGGAACGGGAAGACAGTCCACTGGAGAAACTGGTGCTTGAGATGAGGCCCGAGCGGGTTGCTCTCCAGACCGTGCTGACTGGGCATCGTGGCAGTGGTAAAAGTTCGGAATTAGCCAAGTTCGCTCAGTTGATAAAGGATCAATACTTTGTGATTTGGCTTGACTTAGACCGTAGCACGGGCGGGAATATTCCCAGTTTAAACCAACTGGACGTGCTCTCGATGACGGGCTTTGCAACTTATAAGGTGGCAGAGGCTGAGTTATCCGACAAGCCAGACAAGAGACTGTGCGATGATTTGGAAAAGAGTCTGAGCACGCTGATCCAGGAAGAAACACAGGAGGAAGGTTTCCGACTCGACGTAAGCCAGATATTGGGCGCCATTGTTTGCTTTGGAATCGGACTGATAGGGGGACCTGTGGCCGCAACCACCGCTGGCAGTCTGATCGGCGAGCTAACGAGTGGCGCACCGTTCGCCCTCAGCACTACTGGTAAGGCACTACGCAAGCTGGAGATGAGTCCACGGTTGTCGGAGGTCATTGTGCGGGTGCAGGCCATCGTGCGAGATGTAGAAGATAAAGCAGGCAAGCCGGTGTTTCTAATCGTGGACGGTCTCGACAAAGTGGATGATTTGGATCACGCTCGTTCCCTCTTTGCCGATAGTTGGGTGCTGCAAGCTCCTTCCTGCCGGGCAGTCTACGCTGCGCCCATTGTGTTGTGCTATCACCCTGACTATAGCCAAGTGCGGAATCGCTTCCCCACAAAAGAGTTTCCCAACATCAAGCTCCACGAGCCAGGCCAGCCGAATGTCAGGTACGAAAAGGGCTGGCAGACGATGCGGCAAGTCGTGCACAGGCGGTTGCAGAGCTTGGGAATGGCGACGGAAGACGTGATTGCCCCTGAGGCACTCGACCTCTTGGTGGCAATGAGTGGTGGGGTGATGCGACAACTTATCGTGCTGATGCGCGAAGCCATCCTGGAAGCTGAAACGAGATCCCAGCGTCGAATTGATCTGCTGTCTGCTCGTAAAGCAGTTTATAGTGAACAGCGCAAGTTTTCCCTACCTTTGGGACGAACTGAATTTGAGGAACTGCAAGGTTTCCTAGAATCCCTTAGGCGTTCGGGTACCGAGGTTGGCGACAATCTGATCTTGAACCTGTATATTCTGAGCTATGTTAACGATAGTGTGTGGTACGACCTCCACCCCATCGTGCGCATGATATTGCAAGGTTTCAAGGCCACGGAGGTATGACCGATGCCGTTCGTCACTGATAAAGAATACCAAAAGCTGCTCAACGCATTGCGACACTACAAAGAGACAGGCGCCCTGATCGTGGTGATCGTAGATGATTGGGAATTAGAGAACACCGTCCTTGCCAATCTCTTTGCAGATTTGGTAGAGGAATTCGAGATTAAGAGTTGGCCTATTGATGGTACCCAACCCAGCGTGGCTATGTACTTGTGGCAGGAACCATTTGAGACCGAGCGCCCACACATTCTGTTTGTCGAGGGCTGGCACAGTTTGTCTCCCGAGGAAAGAGACTGGGCTATTGCCCGCTTGAACCAGGACCGGGATGCGCTTCATCGCTTCAGTTGCTCCTACGTGTTCTTTGTCCCGCCGGATATAGCAGCCGAGATGGGAATGAGGGCTGGCGATTTCTGGAGTTGCATTACTGGCCCATTTGAATTCTCAACCGACACAGCTACAGCCGAGCGGCACAAGCGGGACAAGCTGCGGGAATATTACTTCAATTATCTCGTCCAGCGCGAAGGGCAAATGGACTTCCGGGGTCTCTTGTTTCTCAAAGAGTTCGTCTCCTTGCCTTTGTCGGAACTCTTTGTCCCCCTGCGGATCAGATACGAGGGTGAATCTTTCCTGCCCGCCCCGGAGCCACTCGAGGCAGCAGAGCGAGGGCAGACGGAGCCCCTGGATTTCGGGAAATTACTCCTACGCAAGAAGCAAGCCGCCGTGCTCGGCGACCCTGGTACAGGGAAAACAACCCTGTTGAGGTACGTTGCCCTGGCTCTGACTGGAGGCCCAACAGCGGTGACGAACATGTTAGGGATCGAGCTTGCTGCAGACAGAATATGGTTTCCTTTGCTATTTCCCGTCTCTGCCTATGCCAGGGTTCTGCGCGACGACCCAGACATCTCTCTGGCCGACTATCTGCCCGTGTATTTCAGGGGACGTGGGCAAGGGGGATTGAAGCCACTTTTTGATTATGAGCTGGAGCGAGGTAATTGCATGGTGTTGCTGGATGGCCTGGACGAGATCATCTCCACCGGAGAGCGATGGGGGGTTGTAGAGCGCATCCGTGATTTCGTCATCCGCTATCCGAAGAACCGCTTCATCGTAACTAGCCGTCCGGCCAGCTATCGCCAGGCTCCCCTGGAGAAGGATTTTGCTGTTATCTCCATAGCCCCTTTCACCAAGCACGAGATTCGTACCTTTGCGGAACGCTGGTTTGAAGTCTTTCATAACTACGGCTTCGGCAGGGAAGCAGGGTCGGCAGATGATTTGCTCAAGACCATCTTTCGCAATCCCGGCGTCTTTGACTTGGCCAGAACCCCTTTGCTCTTGGCTATCATGGTCTTGCTCTATTACTATCGCGGCGCTCACTTACCGCACCATCGGGCCGAACTATACAGCGAGTGCGTGAAGGCCTTGGTTGAGACCTGGGATTGGGCACGGAGCATGGCTGACCGCCCAGTAACGCCAGAAGAACTCCAGTTCGATAGGTACTACATTAGCGGCGTCCTGGGGCCTATTGCTCTATGGATGCACGAACAGGAGCCTGGGAGCACTATTCCCCGCTCCGAATTGGAGGATCACGTTGCCGGCTGGCTGCAAGAGCACGAGGGCCTGAGCAGAATTCGAGCTCAGGAACAAGCCCGCGCTTTTATCGAGATTGTGTCTGAGCAAACGGGGCTGCTTGTCGAGCGAGGAAGTGGAGAATACAGTTTTCCCCATCAAACCTTCGAGGAGTTCCTGGCGGCTGAGTATATGTGCAATCAGCCGAACACCAGTGAATTAGTCTGCAAACATATGGGCGACCTCCGCTGGAGAGAGAGCATCCGACTCACGGCTGGCCTCTTGCGAGGCGCGCGGTTGGAAGGTTTGCTCACCGCGATGTTGAAGACGGCAGAAGGCAGCCCAACGAGGGAGAAGGGATCTCACTTCATTCTCATCGGAGAATGTCTCGGGGATGCCGGTCGTGGCGCAGTCAGAGTTAAGGTCAGAGATGAAGTACTTGCTGGCCTAATAGCCGTCATCAGTGACTCTGAGGAAAGCTTTGAGATTAGAAGGGATGCGGGAGATGTCCTGGGTGAAGTTGGGGATCCTCGACTTGGGGAGATGCTAGAAATCTCAGCAGGGGAGTTGGTAATGGGGCTCTCTGAAACAGCGGTGGAGGCTATTATTCACCAGGCTGGTGATAGGCCCGATCTGCGGCGAATGCTGGCCCTCGCTACCCCTCAACAGACAGTGCAGGTTAATGCTTTCACGATAGATCGCTATCCAGTGACTAACTGGCAGTACAAGCAGTTTATGGACGCCGGAGGATATAGCAACGAAGTATACTGGTCAGAGGAAGGCTGGCGGTGGCGATGGGGAGCCGATCCAAAGCCCTCTTACTGGGACCACGACGAGCTAGGCATTCGAAAGCCCAACCATCCTGTCTTGGGGGTGAGTTGGTACGAGGCAGAAGCCTTTTGCCATTGGCGCTCGGCCTATATGACCGAAAAGACTGGTCAGGAACACCTCTATCGCCTACCAACGGAGGCGGAATGGGAATGGGCTGCTCGGGGTAGCGACGGGCGTTGGTGGCCTTGGGGTATGACATGGGAAGAGGACCGTGCCAACATCGACTTGTACACTACAACCCCTGTGGGTATCTACCCTGCTGGAGCCAGTCCATTCGGAGTGATGGATATGGCCGGGAATGTGACGGAATGGACGTCTGACCAATTCAAGCGCTACGGAGAGCAGTATCCCCAAGCGCCCCAAGACCGGGCGGTCAGGGGTGGATCTTTCAACGCTTTAACAAGATGGCGGACCATGTGTATCATGCGCCAGGCACTTCCTTGCAACCAAAGGCACGGGGCTACCGGGTTTCGCTGTGTGTTGGTGCGATGAGTATCTTGGCGATAGCAGTTTAGGAATAGGAAGTTGAAGATGATTGATCTCAGCAATGGCATACATATAGTTCATAGCTTGATGCAACAGAGCCTGGCGGGAATAACAGAGCCTTTTCTGACATCTTCACGTTTGGTAGAAGACCTCCGGCAGGTCAAGCAGCGCCTGGCAATGGGCATAGCTGGACTATCGACCGATGGTCTCACTGCCTTGTTTCCTGTGGCCCTCTTTCTACAAGGCTATGAAGTTGTAGGAGAAGACACGCTCGCTGGACATCACTTCTGGGAAATTCAGTTCTCAGATCCTGGAGGCATCCACCACTCTGGTATGGGCGTGCTGATAGAGCACGTGAGAGATCTGCGGGGTTACCAGGAACTAGTGAGCCAGTACGACTATGTCTTCGGCGTGTTCTATTCTGGGGAAAGGGCATCTCTTCCAAAAGATTTTGTGTCTGATCGTGTGAAAGTGATGGTCCGAGATGATTTAGCTGACCTACTTATGGCGCTCGCAATGAATGAATATGTAGATACTTTCGCCCTCACGATTTCATCTATTCCAAGCCTCAAAGAGACACTGCAAGCTACGTTGATGCAAGAGGCCGGACTCTCCTGGGAGGCGGTAACAACTATCTCCAAGAGGTGGGCTACGATAGCAAAGGACTGACGACTTGGCTGCCCTGCCTGTGGTCCGTTTCGAGTCGCTATCCAACCATGGTTCAGAGACACTCCTGGCTATGCGGCGTTACACTCCCAAGGAGCGTCAGAGTCTAATCTTAATCTCCTCGCACTACCTCCCAAATGGTCAACCTCCACTGACTGAGTACTCAGTTCCTCTCCTTCTCGTAGGTGACGTACTGGCGCTGCATGTGCATGCCGGCCTTTTCGTAGAGGCAGATGGCGTCAGTGAGGTTCTGTGCGTTGGTGTTCAGGCAGACCTTTCGCGTGCCGCGCCGGAAGAACTCACCAAAGAGGACCCTCCCTACCGCGCTTTCTGGGCCACCAACGCCTCCTTTTCTTCGACCGAGAGAAAGGCAATGGTCAGGGCATTGCGTTGGGCCTGGCGTGCCTGCTCGGCTGTCAGACCCGCTGCCGGCGCAGCCACCTCGTATTCGTGCCGCAGGTCAATACCACTCACACCCGGATCATCGGTGTTGATCGTCGCCAACAGCCCTCGCTCCAGAAAGGTTCGCAGCGGGTGACTGGCATAATCGGGCACGGTGCTGGTCTGCACGTTGCTGGTCAGGCTCGACTCGATGCCGATTTGGTGCTCCGCCAGGTAGTCCAACAGTGCCGGATCTTCGATGGCCCGAACGGCGTGGCCGATGCGCATGGCCTCCAAATCGCGGTGGAAAGCTAGGATCAATCATGGTCGTTTCATCCTTACTTATGGAAAGATTAAAGTGCTGATCTGGTCCCTGGTAATGAGCGAAGGTCTCCCGACCGAGCTCTGGGGACGCCTCGGTCAGGAGACCTTCGGCGAACGGTGATTAAGCGCTGATCCGGTCTTCCGCCAGGGCGATGGCTCCCCACAGGGGCGCGTCGTCGCCCAGCGCGGCGGGCACCACGTCGAAGTGAACCTCTGGCAGGGCCGTCTGGTGGGCAGTGCGGCGCACCACCTCCCAGAAGCGCTGACCAGCTTTAGTCACGCCGCCGCCCAGCACGAAGCATGCTGGATTCACCAGGTTAGCCGCGTTGCCGATGCCCACCCCCAGCGCCCAGGCCGCGATTTCCAACGCTTCCCAGGCCAGCTCGTCCCCCTGGGCTGCCGCTTGAGCCACCAGTTTGGCCGTGATCGCGTTCAAATCGCCGCCCGCCAGGACGCGCAGGATGTGGCCTCGGTCAGGCTGTGCCTTCAGCCATTCGAGGGCTCGTTGCGCGATGTACGGCCCTGAGGCCAGCCGTTCGACGCAGCCCCGCTTGCCGCACAGACAGAGCGGGCCGTCTGGGTCCACCACTACGTGGCCGATCTCGCCGGCCATCCCGTCTGCTCCGCGCCAGGGCTGCCCGTGCAGGATCCAGCCGCCGCCGACGCCGGTGCTGACGGTGATGTACATCAGGCTGTCGTAACCCTGCCCGGCGCCGAAGCGATGCTCACCCAAGGCCCCCGCGTTGGCGTCGTTGTCCACCGCAGCAGGGACACCGAACCGATCTTGTAGCCAGTCGCGTAGAGGGAACTTCTCCCAGCCGGGCACGTGGTGGGACAGCAGCACCAGTCCCCGGGCCGCGTCCACCAGCCCGCCGAAACTGACCCCCACGGCAGCCCCCCCCCGGTCCCCCCCAGAATTGAGGGGGATTGAGGGGGGGCTGGCCAGCAGATCTCGCGCCAGCCCCATCATAATCTCCAGGTCGCTCTGGGCGTTGCTGCCGGGCGGCGAAGGGACCATCCTATGGGCCCGCCAGCCACGCTCGCCGGCTGCGGCCAGGCCCGCCGTCAACTTGGTGCCGCCGAAATCCAGGGCCAGCAGAAGCCGTTCCCGATCCACGCTCACCCCATCCCCTGGCGTATGACCACAAAAATGGTGTGAAGCACCACCCATTGGCCATCCTCAGCGTGCTGCATGGCGTCGGGGTGCCGGGAGTCGGCGGGCACGATCACGCACACGTCCACTTTGTCTTTGAGCTTACCGCCCTCGAAAGCCGTGACGCCGATGGTTTTGAGGCCATGCTCCCGTGCCACGTCCATAGCTCTCAGCACGTTGGGCGAGTTGCCGCTGGAACTGATGGCTATGGCCACGTCGCCCGGCTCGGCCAGCGAAGCCAGCGGCTCGGCAAAGACCGTCTCGTAGCCGAAGTCGTTGGCGTAGGCCGTCAGCAGTGGGATGTTGTCGTTCAGAGAGATCACCTTGAAGCGCACCTTCCCTTCGCGCACCGTCCCCTTGCCCAGGTCGCAGGCAAAGTGCGAGGCCATGGCTGCGCTGCCGCCGTTGCCAAAGACAAAGATCCGCCTTCCCTCGGTTCGGGCCTGGACCAGGATGTCAATGGTGTGAGCGATCTCGGCCTGGGGAAGGTTCTGCACCATCTGGCCTACCTCGTCGAGATACTTCTGGATATGTTCCACTTTATTCAGTCCTTTCCCAATTCGCTGTATCAATCCTACGAATTATACCACAGACACGCCACAAAACAAAAAGGGCATCCGGAGATGCCCCCTTCTCTCAAAACACTGCTCATCGTGTCATTGCGAGGCGGCGCTTTTCCGCCGAAACAATCCCCACTTGCGCACGGGAGATTGCTTCGCCTTCGTCTCGCAATGACACTACGTTCATCCTTTCAGCGACCCCGCCATCAGCCCGCGCATGAAGTAGCGCCCCAGGAAGATGTACACCAGCAGGGTGGGCAGCGCGGTCAGGAGTGCGCCAGCCATCTGCACGTTCCACTCCACGATGTAACTGCCGGCCAGATTATTCAGGCCGACGGTGATGGGCTGGGTGGCAGGATTGCTGGTGACCGTAGCGGCGAACAGGAAATCGTTCCAGATGGAGGTGAATTGCCAGATCATCACCACCACGAAGCCTGGGACGGATAGCGGAAACAACACGTGCCGATAGATGCCGAAGATGTTCGCCCCATCAATCCGAGCCGCCTCGACCAACTCCGTGGGTATGCCGGCGTAGTAGTTGCGGAAGATCAAGGTGGTGATGGGGATGCCATAGATCACGTGGGCCAGAATCAGGCCTGGGATAGAGCCGTAGAATTTCACTCCGAAGAGATTAATCTTCTGAAGGGTCTGCACTAGCGGGATGAGGATGCTCTGATAGGGGATGAACATGCCGAAGAGGAGCAGCGGGAAGAGCACGTCCGAACCCCGGAACTTCCACTTGGCCAGGATGTAGCCGTTGATCGAGCCCCACATGGCTGAGATGATAGTCGCTGGAACGGTGAGGTAGACGCTGTTCATGAAGTTCACGTTGAGCCCACGGAACCCCTCCGCTTCGCTGCCGAACCAGGCCTTTACATAGCTATCGAAATGCAGCCCCTTCGGCAGATCCCACATGCGGGACAGATTTGCCTCGGCAAAGCTCTTCAAACCGGTGGCGATCAGGACGTACACCGGCATCAGGTAGAAGATGGCGAAGGCAACCAGGACGGCATAGAGTACCACCCGCTGCCAACGCAACGGCGGTTTCTTGCTTCTACGCAGTTTGCGCGTTTGGGTAGTCATACTTCGGCCTCCGTGCGAGTGCTCCATACCAGGTAGGGGACGATGAGGACGGCGACCATCACCAGCAGGATAATGGCGACCGCTGCCCCCCGAGCGAAATGGTTGCCCCTGAAAGTGGTATCCCACATGTAATAGGCGGGCACGTCGGTGGCAAAGCCGATGCCAGGCCCGGTCATGGACACGATGAGGTCGTAGATCTTGAGCGAGATGTGTCCCAGGACGATGACGGCGCTGAGGGTGATCGGTTGCAGAAGAGGCAGGATGATGTGCCGGACGATCTGCACCTCCGAGGCTCCATCCACCCGTGCCGCCTCGCGCAGCTCTTCGGGGATGGCGCGCAGGCCAGCCAGGTACATGGCCATGGTGTAGCCAGACATCTGCCAGGTGGCGGCAATGGCTACGGCCTTGATCCCGATATTGGGGTCGGTGTACCATCCCGTCTTGAGGAAACCCAGCCCGACCATGTCGAATAGCGCATTGATCCCTGTGCTCCCCAGCTCGGCGCTGCCGGGGTTGAGCAACCAGCGCCAGACCACCCCGGTCACGATGAACGAAATGGACATCGGAAACAGGTAGATGCTGCGGAAGACTCCCTCGCCCCTGATGCGTTGATCCAGCAAGATGGCCAGCACGAACCCGATGATGAGACAGGAGATCAAGAACAATACCGTGAACACCACGGTGTTGCGCAGGTCAATCTGAAAACGTTGGTTAGCAAACAGTTTCCGATAATTGCTTAACCCGACCAGGGTGAAGTCGGGGAGAAGTTTGTCCCACTTGGTCAGCGACGAATAGGCAGTCCAGCCGATGAAGCCGTACACAAAGATAGCGATGGCAATCACCGCTGGCGCGATCAGCAGGATTGAGACAACCCGCTCCCAATTCAAACGTCGCATAGGTCTCTCCATAACTACGAGGCCGGAAAACAGGGGGGCCTTGGGAGTTGGCATGAATAGCGCGCCGGAGTCCTCAACTTGTTGAGGGTGGTCGCACCGTACCCCCAACAAGTTGGGGACTCCAACACTGTGGCCTCGCGAAATCCCAAAGAGCCAAAACGAAGGAGCGAGGCAGCCCAGAAGGTTGGGCTGCCTCGCTGGTTAGCGATGCTTACTGGCAGACGCCAGCATCCACACAAGCTTGCTGCAAGCCAGCCTGCGCAGAGGCTACATCACCAGAAGCGACGAACAGGGTGATTACGTCCTTGTAGTCTGTCAGCCACGACTCAATCGCCGCTGCGCCATGAACCATGCTGGCTACGATGGCATCCTGGCTCCAGTCAATCATAGCCGATTGCAGGTAGGCGTTGAACAGCGCCGGGTTGCAGTCGGTGCGGGCGCAGATGGAGCCTTTCTGGGGGTTGAAGGCTTCCTGACCTTCCAGGGAGCCGCAGACCTTGAGCCAGTTGCCGGCGTTCTCGGCATTGGGGGCGTTCTTGGGCATGGCAAAGCTGTCGGACAGGGCGACGAAGATGCCCTTGGTGCCCGGCGGGGACGCCCAGCCGTAGCCGGTGAAGCCCTTGGACGTGAACCAGCCGTCGGTCCAGTCACCCATGATCATCATCCCGCCCGTGCCCGCGATCAGGAACTCGCCCGCGCTATCCCAGGTGTGGGCCGAGTGATCGGAATTGGCATAGCTGAGCATCATCTTGAAGTTTTCCAGCGCCTGGGCAACGTCCGCACCGGTCCACGGCGTGTCGCCGGTCCACAGGCCATTGTACTTCTCAGCACCCAAGGTGCCGGCCAGGATGTCTTCAAAGATGTGTGCCGCTTCCCAGCCATCCTTGGTGCCCAGGACGAACGGCGTGATGCCTGCGGCCTTCAGCGCCTCGGCCACAGTCTTGAACTCATCGAAGTTGGTCGGTGGCGTCAGTCCGTTGGCCTCAAAGACCGCTTTGTTGTACCACAGCACGTTGGAGCGGTGGATGTTGACCGGGACGCCCCAGTAGTGGCCACCGTAAGCCTTGAGCAGCGTCAGCAGGTCCGCCGGGAAAGCCGCCTCCAATCCCTCGGAGGCATAGATGTCGTCAACGGGCTCGAGATACTGCTCAGGGCTGTAGCTCTCAACCTCCAGGCCAGCGTGGAGCTGGAAGGTGTCGGGCGGGTCGCCGCCGATCAGACGGGTCTTGAGCACGGCCTTAAAGTTGGTGCCTGCACCGCCGGCCACCGTGGCGTTGACGATCTCGACGTCAGGATACTTCTCTTTGTAGATCCTGAACATCCCGTTGAGGCCCTCGGCCTCGCCGCCGGCCGTCCACCAGCTACCAACGACGAGCTGACCGCTGGCCCTCGAACCGAACAGCAGCTCAGGCTTGCTGGAGTCATAGGCGGCCATGAACGCCTCGGCATCTGCCTGGCTGGGGACCGCGAGCTTCCACCCTGGGTGGATGACGTCGGCATTTTTGATAGAGGCGAAGGTCGAGTCTTCGATGTTCTTCTGGTTCGTGGCGGCCATGATGGCCGGCCAGGCGAAGCCAGAGCCGAGGTACTTCTCGCCCAAGGCCCACAAGGTATCACCCAGCTTGATCGTGTAGCTCAGCTCCTCTTGAACTGGTGGAGCGGCACTGGCCACGCTCAGCCCCAGCGTCAGCAACATGGCGAGCACCAGAACCAGATTGATAAGCGTCTTTCTAGACATTTGTTAGCTCCTCCTTGAGTTTTTGTGATAAGCGGATAATCCTACTTACTTACTACTTACCTACATTTTCTTGCGATAGGCGCCTCCTTTCAACTTAACCGGCTGATAGCAGGCAGTACTATTAGGCCCTAAGCTGTAAGCCATCGGCCAGTAAGCTACTTCGCGCAGCGGAAGCCGACGTCATCGTTAGCCAACTCAACGGAGCTGGCGCTCCGCTCGGTGGTGCGCACCAAATTCTGGTCGCTGAACCAGCCACCGCCTCGGATGACGCGATATTTCTCGCCGAAGTACTGGGCCTCGCCGTCGCCGCCCGGATAGCCTGGATACGGCTGGAACCAGTCGCTCGTCCATTCGGCCACGTTGCCCGCCATGTCCATCACCCCATAAGGGCTGGCCCCGGACGGGAAGCTCCCCACAATGGTGGTGCCCCGGTAGCCCGACTCCTTGGCGTTCACTTTGTCCTCATCCCAAGTGTTCCCCCAGGGGTAGGTGCGGCCATCGGTGCCCCGAGCTGCTTTCTCCCACTCCGCTTCGGTAGGCAGTCTCTTCTCCGCCCACTCGCAAAAAGCCGTGGCATCGTTCCAGCTTACCTTCACCACTGGATGGTTGGGCTTGTCCTTGGCCCAGTATCGCCAGGACGTATCACCTGCCTTCCCCGCATCTGTGACATAACCCGTCTCTGCAACAAACTTCTCAAATTGCTCGTTGGTCACCTCAAACTGGTCAATCTCAAAGGCGTCCACGGAGACCGGATGCGGCGGCCGCTCGACCTCGAGGTCGCTGCCCATGGTGAACTCGCCGGCAGGGATGGCGATCATGGGCACTTCCAACTTCGCGGGAGGAAGCGGCGTAGCTGTTGGCGGGACCGGGGTTGCGGTAGCTACTCCCTCAGTGCCAGGTGTCTCGCCTTCCTTGGTGGGGACAGGTGTGTCAGTAGGCTCAGGAGTAGGAGTGGGTGGGACGGGGGTATAGGTCGGCGCTGGTGGAGGCTGCTTCGGGGTGGGCGTGGGCAAGATCTCAATTTCAGTGGGCATCGTGGCCGCCGGGCCGGGCTCAGCAGTCTTTACCTCTGGAGAAGGCTTGGCACCTCCCCCGCAACCAGCGATTAAAACCACCAGCACCAGCATCCAAATCCAGGAAAGTTTCCTCATCAGTGACACTCCTTTCAAATCGAAGGTTTGAACATTATTATATACTCCTATTTTCGCCTTGTCAAATGCACGAAGCCAAAATTTGCTGACCACCCCCTAGCGCCGCGCCGGACTGGGTCGCCCCACTGCTGTGAAGATCAGCTCCGTCCCCAGATAAACCTCCTGTCCCCAGCCCGCGGCTATTTTCACTCCGCGATCGGCGCGGGCCATCCGCACCTCCACCTGGTCTGCGCCCGCCTGGTAGGCCAGCGCTTCGACATGGGCCGACATCACCTGCTGCGCGTAGCCTATGGCCTGCTCCAGGTCCGCGAAGTCATGCACGCCGTCGGGCAGGTGCAGGCGGAACCGCTCGCCACCGTCCAGCGAGCTGATCAGCACCCGCAGCCGCTGGATGACGCCGCCGGCCACGGCCCCCACCGCGTTCGCCACCTCCGCGTGGGGCGGGATGATCAGCTCCGTGTGCAACCGCTCGGCTACGCGAGGCAGGTAGGCTCCCACTGGCGCACCGATGGCCACCAGCGGCCGCCGCAGCGTCAACTCGCAGCTCAGGTCCCCATCCCGCTGGCCGTTGAGCGCGCGCTCCAACAACGCCGCCGCTGAGGGCTCCCTCTCCCAATCGGGCCGACCGATCTCATCCTCCAGCACCTTGCTCACCAACTCCGCCGCCACCCGGGCCGAAACCCCTTGCGTCACCTGCTCGCAGAGGTTTTCCACAGACAGCCCCGCCTGGCCAGCCAGCATCTCCGCGCCCAGCCGCGAGGCCTCCACATTCCACTGCTGGAAGCGGCCCAGGACGTGCAGCGCATCCGTCGGTGTGAAACCGGCTCGCTGCACCACGCGGCGGGCCTCCAGCTCCTCGATCCGCCGCCGGAGCAGCCAACTGTACCGCGTCTCGCGGATCAACGAGACCAACGGCTGCGGTCCCGCCTCCAGACGGCGCAGCAAGGCCCGCTCCTCGTTCGAGAGCCAGTTGATGGGCCGTCGCCCTGAGATCACGAACTGGGTGATCTCATCTCCATCCTTTGGCGATGCGGCCTGGCGGCGAAGCTCGTCCACTACCTCAGGATGCTCGCTGGCCAGCAGGCAGAGGGGCACGACGCGCCGTGGGCCGATGAGCAACTGCCCCTGGCAGTCGAAGCGCACGTGGCTATCGCCGCCCAGCCCTGCCGTGTGCACGTCCACCGCCTCGACCATCGTCCGCCAGCCGCCAACCCGCGCTCCATCTGGATTGAGGCGAGGTTGGCCGTCGTGCAGCGCGGCGATGTCGGTGGTGGTGCCGCCCACATCTACTACCCACACGCTGCGCCGTCCGGCCAGATGCCAGGCCCCCACCGCGCTGGCCGCCGGCCCGGAGAGGATGGTCTCGATGGGGCGCTGCATGGCCCACTCGGCCCGCACCAACGAGCCGTCCCCCTTGACGACCATCAGCGGGGCAGCGATAGCCTGCTCGTCCAGCGTCTGGCGCACAGTGGAGATCAATTCCCGCAGCAGCGGAACCAGGCGGGCGTTGAGGGCCACCGTCGTCGCCCGCCGCACGGCGTTCAGGCGAGTGGTCAGTTCGTGGCCGCAGGTGACGGGTAACCCGCTCATATCCTCCACCAGCGCCCGCACTCGCAACTCGTGGGTAGGATTGCGCACCCCGAAGTAGCCCGACACGGCGAAGGCCTCGACTTTGTCGCGCCGGGCCAGGATGGCTTCCCTCGCCGCGTCCTCGTCCAGCGGGGCGACCTCGTTGCCCAGCACGTCGTGCCCGCCGCGCAGGTAGACCACGTCGTCGGTGGCCAGCTCATGCTGGAAGCCGTACTGCTCCATCAGCTCCCGATCGTAGCCGATGAGCAGCAGGCAGACCGGACTGCCCTGCCCCTCGGCGATGGCGTTGGTGGCCAGCGTGGTCGAGAGGGCCACCAGGTCCACAGACTTCCGAAGTCTGCCAGACTTCGAAAGTCTTTGCACGGCCGCTATAGCTTCCCCGATGCCGATGGACAGGTCGTGCCGCGTAGTCAGTGCCTTGGCTGATGCCAGCACCTCGCCCGTGGCGTGATCCACCAGCACGGCGTCGGTGTACGTCCCGCCCGTGTCAATCCCCAACGCAACCGTCATGCTTCGCCCCCTCGCCGCCGCCAGCAGGTGTCCCGTAGGGCGCAGTAGCGGCAGACCGATCCAACTTCGTGCGACTCGTAGCCAGGCCCCAGGCCAATGACCAGGGAGACTGACTTGTGCGGCTCCAGCACGCAATACTGGTTCAAGCGCACGCCGATATCGGCCAGGGGCAACAGGGCGCACAGTTCCCGCTGTCCCTGCACCGGCCAGCCGACCAGTCCCCCAGGGCTGAGCGCGGGGCTCACGCCCCAGCCGCGCCTAGCGGCCCGCTCCTCGGCCAGGCGGTGCAGTCTCTCACCGACCACGCCCAACGCCATCACCCCCACGCAGTCGAGCATGTAGGAGAGCAGCGGCTCGCCCGCTCTGTAAAGCTCGCTCACCCGAGCCTCCAGCGCCGGGCCGATGGTGTAGACCGCTGCCAGCAGTTGCTTCGCTGGAGACAGCAGGTCTGCCTTAGGTCCGACGGTGAGGCCCGCGCTGTCCACCGTCAGTTCGACCCGTTCGCCTGCCACACCGCGGACCTCGAACTCGTCGTAGACGGCGGCGGGTGAGAAGAGGGTCTGGCCCAAAGCGATGGCTTCCTCCGAGGCGGACACCAGACCTGACTGGCGCTCGTTCCGCCCCTGGGCCGCCAGCAGTTCCTCAATGGTCAAGTTGATAGCTATGTCCTGTAGAATAGGCATGATTGTCTCCCACCCCCTCCCAGCCTCCCCCTGCGAGGAGAAGGAGAAAGGTGCTCCCCTCCCTGGCAGGGAGGGGCTGGGGGAGGGTGGAATCCGCGCCGAGTTTGTCAGTCCCACCCCCTCCCAGCCTCCCCCTCACAGGGAGAGGAGTATCACCGCGTCACCAGTCGCGTCAGTTCGTGCACGCTGTCCACGTCCTCGAAGTGCCACACCATGTCCACCAGCGGCTCGACGCGGGCCTCCTCCAGCACGTGCCCCGCCAGCCAGCGGAACTTCTCCGCCACGCGGCTTTCGTCCCACCCCTGAGGATACCTGATGCCGCTCTCCACCATCCCCGAAGTCAACTGCCGCCCATCCGTCAGCGTGATAGTCACCACGGCAGCGTACTTGCCGCCAGGCTCCCCTATCGCTGAACGCTGGTACAGCTCGTTGAGCTCGTCCGATTCCACCAACTCGATCTTGCCGACCAAGGCCCGCACCCGCCCATCGTCGAAACGGCGCTCCAGTATCTGGTCGGGGCCGATCTCACCGTCGAGGATGAACACCGCCAACGGCCAGGCGGTGTTGAACTGCGCTTCCTCGGTAGTAGACGGCAACTTCGCCCCCAGCCGCACCGTTTCGTGGAACCCCTCCACGCGGATGTGAGCAATATCGTCCACCTCGAAATCGTGCTGCTGGAGCAGGCTCCATGCCGCGTCCAGAACAGGATGCGCCCAGGCGCAGCAGGCGTACTCTTTGAAGATCACCCCGTCTGCCATGATGTAGTGCTGGCCAACGTCGGCCACCCAGTCTCGATAGCGCTCAAAGCCGAGGATGCTGGGGATGCCAGTGAAGCCACGTTGGGCGAGCTGGGCGGAGACGATGCCGTTCATCGCCCCCCAGCCGATGCCGTGCTTGACCATAGCCGGATGGTCAATGTCGCGCATCATCGGCAGATTGGGGGCATGGTACTCGGCGATGCCCAGGGCGTGCTTGATCTGCTCCGGCGGCAGGCGCAGCAGGTGGCAGGCCACAGCAGCGCAGGCTACCGAACCCCACGAGCCGCAGGCCTGGTAGACGTCGTGGTGGTCGTGCCAGACGCGGGCGGTGCGGTGCGCCACCTCGTAGCCGACGACCAGGGCCGTCATCGTCTGGGAGCCGCCCAGCCCCAGCTTCTCGGCCAGGGCCAGCGCGGTGGGGAAGATCTGCGCGCCGGGATGCCCCTTGGTGTACAGAGCGCAATCGTCAATGTCAATGCCGTTGGCCGCGTAGCCGTTGGCGAAAGCAGCGCCGATGGCCGAGGCCCGCTGGCCGTGCAGCAGGATGGCCGCCTCGTCGCCCGGCCAGGTTGCCACAGCGTGGTCGGTGGTGATGCGGCTGATGGGGGTCAGCGTGCCCACCAGCGTGGCCCCCAGGATGTCCAGCAAGGCCAGGCGCGCCTTGCGCTGCACCGGCGCGGGGAGCGTGTCCCACGTCACGTCGGCGATGAATTGAGCGGTCAAATCATCTCCGTTCTTCATCGCTACCTCTCCCTGCTTTTGGACACTGGCGTTCTTTCGTAGTGACGACTTCAGTCGTCCACAATGGAGCCAAGGCGACTGAAGTCGCTACTACGCTTCCCTTTCAGCCTGTTGAGCCACCGGATCTGGCGATCCGGCGGGAGCAGGTGGGTAATTACTTGTTTCGCTCGTCGGCCTCAGCGACGATGTCCTTCAGCCTGGCTTCCACCTCCGCAGGAATGGGTAACGGCTGGTGATGCTCCAGGATGTCCTTCACCTGCGCCCGCACCCGCTCGGCCATGGTCTTGCTGCCGCTGGCCTCCCAACCTCGACGCATCTGCCGATCCATCAGGGTCGGGAACCACATCTCCTCCCTGAAGTGCTGGCGCGTGTGCTCCTGGGTCAGGTAGTGGCCGCCGGGCCCCACCTGCTCGATGACGTCCACCGCCAGGGTCTCAGGGGTGACGGTGATGCCCTCCAGGATGCGCTTGGCCATGCCGATGGCCTCGTCGGACATCACCAGCATGTCGAACGACCCCAGCAGGCCCGATTCCAGGTAGCCGACGTCGTGGATCAGATTGGCGCCCGATAGCGCGGCGACGGTCACGGACATGGCCGACTCGATGGCCGCTTGCTGGTCGAGGGCTTTGGAGTCGGAGCAGCCAGCGGTGGAGAACATGGGCAGCCGCAGCCACTTGGCGACGTCGGTCATGGCTGCGCTGAGCAGAGTCATCTCTGGCGCGCCGTAGGACAGGATGGACGTGCTCATGTCTATGATGGACTGCACTCCACCGATGATGACCGCCGCGCCCCTGCGCTTGAGCTGGGCCAGCACCACACCCACCAGACACTCGGCCAGGCATTGCACCATGCCGCCGGCCAGCGTCACCGGCCCGGTGGCCCCGCATATAATGCAGGGCGTGTAGATGGCGGGGGTACCCGTCTCCGCCGAGTACAGGATCTTCTCCACTGCCTCGACGGAATTGCTCAGCGGGGAGCTAGGCTCGATGTAGACGACGAAGAGGGGCGCCTGGGCGAACTCCTCCGGCCCGCCCAGCACTTCGCAGGCCATGCGGTACTGATCGGCCAGCCCCTCCTTGTCCACGGCGGTGATGACCAGCGGCTTGGACGTGCCCTGCATCATGGCCAGGAACTGGTGGCGGTCGTAGGTGAGCACCGGCACGCCAGAGGTCAGGCCCAGCGACATGTGGAAGTCAATGTGGGGCAGGGCGTCGCTGACACGAGCCGCGTTATAGATGTCCTCGTAGGTGTACTTGCGCACCTGGTCGGTGTAAGGGTCTATGAGGGAGGGACAATCGGAGCCGGTGCCGAAGTAGATTTTGTCCTTCTCTAGCAAGATGCGCTTACTGCGATCCCGCCCGGCGACGACAATCCGCTCCGGCGCAGTGCTCAGCGCGTCCTTCACCAGCCAGGACGGGATGCGCACCAGATCACTATCGCTGATCAGGCAGCCGGCATCGCGCAGCAGAACCAACCCTTCCTCCTCGTAAACTCGTGTCCCCACCCGCTCCAGAACATCGAGAGCAGAGTGGAAAATCTCCTCAATTTGATCGTCAGATAGCACGCGAAATTGCGCAGTAGCGTTCACTTGGTAATTTGCTCTCATAACTTACTATCCTCCTGAGAACTTTTGGAAAGCACGTGGAGCGTAAAGCGTAAAACGTAAAGCGTAAATTCACGTTTTACTTTTTACGTTTTACTCGTCACGCATCACGGCCTCACGTATGGCGGCGATGTGGGCTGGCGAGGATCCACAACAGGTGCCGACGATGCGGGCGCCTAGCTCCACGTAGCGAAGGGCCAGCTCGGCCATCCTCTGCGGTGTGGCGTCGTAGACCACCTGGCGCTTGACCAGGCGCGGCACACCGGCGTTGGGCTTGGCGATCAGGCAGGCATCGGGCGCGGCCTGGCGCATCTGGGGCAGGAAGTCCAGCACCTCCTCCGGCGCGTGGCCGCAGTTGGCGCCCGTGACTGGCACGCCCAATTCGGCCATCGCCTGGGCCGCCTGCGCCGGGCTGACCCCCATGCTGGTGTGGCCGTGGGTGTCGAAGCTGAAAGTGCAGAAGACGGGCAGGTCGCACCCCTGCCGCGCCCCCTCGACGGCGGCCTTCGCCTCGTTGAGGTCGCTCATAGTTTCGACGTAGATGCAATCCACGCCCCCCGCCGCCAACGCCTGGGCCTGCTCGGCGAACAGCTCGGCGGCGGCCTCGTAGGTCAGCGAGCCGAGGGGGACCATCATCTCCCCCGTGGGGCCGATGTCGCCCCCGACGTAGCGGTCATCGCCCGCCACCTGACGGGCCAGCTCGGCGGCGCAGCGGTTGACCTCCGTCACCTGGACGGCAAGCCCCGCCGCCTTCAGCCGCGCCCGCGTCCCGCCGAAGGTGGTGGTGAGGATGAGCTGGGAGCCCGACTCCACGTAGGCGCGGTGTAATTTCATGATCTCCTCAGGCTGCTCCAGCACCCACGCCTCGCCCGGCGTCCCCGCAGGAATCCCTGCCTCCTGTAGCATCGTGCCCGTCGCCCCGTCGGCGATCAAGACCTCGCCGGAGGCTAATCGTTGCAGAATGGGTATACGCATTGGTTTGCTCCTTGGCAATGCGTAAAACGTAAAGCGTAAAACGTAATCCCTCCCTCGACCATTCCGTCTACGTTTTACGTTTTTACGTTTTACTGTACGTTTCACGGCCTACGCCTGCACCAGTCCCTTGACCACCTCAACCGCCTCAGTCGCGTTTTCCGCATAGGCATCGGCCCCGATCTCCGAGGCCCACTCCGGGCTGGCGGGCACGCCGCCGATGATGACCTTGACCTGATCGCGCAGGCCGGCTTCTTTGAGGGTCAGGATGACGGCTTCCTGGTTGAGCATGGTAGTCGTTAGCAATGCCGAGAGGCCCACCACGTCGGCACCCACTTCGCGCACGGCGTCAACGAATCGCTGGGGCGAAACGTCAACGCCCAGGTCGCGTACCTGGAAGCCGTTGGCAGTCAGCATGGTGGCCACCAGCGTCTTGCCGATTTCGTGGATGTCCCCCTGCACTGTGCCGATGACCACTGTGCCCAGCGTCTTGAGCTGCTGTTTGCGCTTCAAAAGCTCCGGTTCCAGGACGGCGATGCCCTCTTGCATCGCCTTGCTGCTCATCATCAGGTCGGGGATGAACAGCTCCCCTTTGGCGAAGCCCTCGCCGACCACGTCCATGCCCGGCTTGAAGCCCTGCTCGATGGCCGCCAGCGGATCAATTCCCGCCCGCAGCACTTCGCTGGCCAGCTCACACGCCTTACCTGGCAGACCAGCGATGACAGCGTCGGTCATCTCTTCGAATAGCCTTTCATTTGCCATCTGGTATCCTCCTTAATCTTTGTGAGACCCTTGAGGTTTGGTCTTAAACCCCAAGGGTCTGAATGTTCACGACTTCAAACTGTCGGCTCTACAACGCTGCCAGCATCTCTCGCACCTTGTCCGCCCATTCGGGTGGCAAGGCCGATGTGTCTGGGGCGTGCTCGCCGGAGAGCACCGCGTTGAGCACGCGGCACAGGGTGCGGAATTCGGGGGGCGCGTTGGAGTCGGTGGCTATGGTGTGGGTGAGGCCGTGGAGCTGCTCCGCCAGGCCGGGCGGCGCGTCGGGCGTGCAGGCCAGGGCCACCATGTCGAAGAGATCATCCAGGCTGATGCCCCCCTCCTCCGCGCCCGGGGGAGGGGAGGCTATGTCCACGCCAAGGCCGTGCAGCACCTCCCCGGCGATGAGCAGATCGGTGGGGTTGAGACCGGTGAGGAGGGCAGCGGGGTCGCGTTCGCCAGCGAGGATGCGGCGCAGGGCGGCGACCAGGTGGCGCCAGTTGTCCTGGGTGGAGAGTTGGGCCAGGAGGGGCTCCAGTTGCGCAGCAGCCTGCGTATTCCCCCCACAGGCGGCGACGACGGCCTGGATGACTGGCGTCCACTGCTGGCGCAGTTGGGCGATGGCAGTGGTTGAGACCCCAGGGGTTTCCGAAACCCCTGGGGTCTGAGGCACTTCCCCCGACAACCGGGCCAGGATAGTGCGGACGACGTAAGCGTCAAATCGGTCAAGGCCCACACGCAATGTCTCAAAGTCACTTTCTCCGTCCAGAATGCGCCGGATGACGGGCGGCAGGGTTCGCCAGTCCCGGCTTGATTCCATTTGAGGTAAGATTTGTTCCACTTCCTCCCTGGCCGCCGGATCACCCTGCACCGCCGCGGCAACAGCGGCGATGAACGACGGCGCCCACTGGGGCAGTTGGTGCGCCGCCCCCGCATACGCCGCGTAGCTCTCCTGCTCCTTGCGCCGCCACTGGGCGGCCTCGTCGGTGCGGCCCTGGGCCTCGGCGATTTGAGCCAGGATGGAGTAGATTTTCCACGGCTCGGCGGAAAGGTCAAGCGTCTCCTTGATCTCCCGCGCCCGGTGGGCGTAGCGCGCGGCCTCGTCGAGACGGCCCTGGGAGAGGTAGAGGTCAGCGAGATTGCTGGAAGCAACAGCAGCATATTGCACTTGCCCTGTCTGCTCAAATCCTTCCAACGCCCGCAAATACCACCGCTCCGCGTCGTCGAGCCGGCCAGCGCCCTCGGCGACGAGGGCGAGTTGGTTGAAGTCTGTTGCCAACATCGGCAGATCGCGGATTTGCTCGCGGATGCGCACTGCCTCCCGGTAGCATCGCTCCGCCTCGTCCCAGTCCCGGGCTTCCTCCGCCACCCTCCCCAACTGGTGCCAGGCGACGGCCTCGCTCTGCGGCTCGCCCAGGGCGCGGAAGGTATCCAGCGCCTCGGTGTAGCGCCGGCCAGACCATTGCCGCAGACCCCGACGCAGGGTGGATCTTCATCGTTGACCAGCTCAACACCCATCAGTCCGAAGGGTTGGTGTGCCTGGTGGCTGAGGCATGCCAGATTTCACTACCGTACACTTTTTTTCAAACGGCTGACTTTTGTGGTATGATATTACTCCAGAACACAGCTTGAGGAGGAAGATACCACGATGAGCGACAGCCGACGAAGATACCGAGCTATCCGAGA
>Ga0315539_1000727_pt1 | contig 24735 bp, 22 predicted proteins | sample SalMarSW160150MG_FD_203097 | JGI IMG/M metagenome (GOLD analysis project Ga0315539, IMG submission 203097) | Salt marsh sediment microbial communities from the Plum Island Ecosystem LTER, Massachusetts, United States - Salt Marsh Sediment SW1601-150 ... | reverse complement strand
CTGATACACTCCTCTTTAGGTATACAATTTTACGCCTCAATCCCTTGACCATTTTTCGTTCGTGCGGGAATTGGATTTCCCGCACGAACGCTTTTGACCTTTCACCTTTAACCTATCACCTTCCTCCTTCTCAAGAATACCCAGCTGATAAACCCAAGCAACACTATTCCAAAGATGATCAGACCCCATTCGGTGAGAGCGGGAATTCCTTCTACCGGGGGTTCGTACGCATTCGCACATCTAAGTTCGTTTTTTAGAAGCTCTGATCTATCACCAGCCCAGCAAAGACTGGCATCACATCCCCATTCCACGGTCTGCATGGTGGCCCACACCTCACCTGCACCATACTGATAAGAAATGTAGGTTGGATCGGCTGTTCCAGCCACGCAGATGATCTTAGTTGCACCCCCGGGAAGATTCGTCAGCCATCCATGGGTTGACAAACCCCACCCATCAAAGTAATTAGGATCCGTAGCCCAAATATCGTATACTCCATTTACTCCTCTGACTATGCAGCGGGTTGTATCTGTGACGGTCAAGTCCTGCAAATAACTATTTACATGCGTTACATTGCCAGGCAGGATTTGATGACCAGTCCAGTCGCCCATATTCCAGGCCTGGTCACAGCAATGGGCCAGCAACAGGTTGCCGCTGTTCACAAACGCTTCGATTTGGACGATCTTAGTCGCAATATTCTGATAGTATGACGTGGGCTGGTCCGAGGCGTACATTATAACTTTGTAGTCGCTCAAATCTGCGGGAATGTTATTCGAGTTGACCATATCGTAGGTTTTTCCAAGCGAATCTAAATAGTACTCGTTGGGGTTAATCTCCCAGGGTAGCACATCCTGGATCAACAGGACTTCTGTGCCGGCAATCTTCTCCGGTGAGGGGATCGGCGTATAGCCCGGAGGCGGGGTATGACTGTCCAAGCCAAAAACCACACCCGGAACTATTAGAAATAACGCCACTGCCAAAGTTAATGAACCTAATTTCATCCTTTCCTTCCTTCCTTTTATTCAGGTGCTTGATACGAACTTCAAATCAGTAAGTGAATTTGGGATGTAATGGTTCAGGTCCGAAAACCATCCAAGATGCCAAGTCCATCCTATCTTAACATCAACAAATTCACCCTTGCTTCACAAAAACGGGCCTACCTTACGCTACATAAAGATCACCTCCGGAAAAGCAGTTTAGAGTTAAGAGTATCGAGTTTAGAGAAAAGCAAATTCTCTCTGGTTGGGTGCCGTAAGCTCGTATCTAAACCCAGACGGATCGTCCCACCTGCGTTACACACCTATGACCTTCCACCTTTAACCTGTCGCCTTCCTCCTTCTCAAGAACACCCAGCTGATAAACCCAAGCAACACTACCCCAAAGATCATCAGACCCCATTCGGTGAGAACGGGAATTGAGCCAGGAACAGCCACATCTCCGGCAATGCGAAACACGAGGAACTCTTGATGATTGCCTCCTTGATGCGGGGTCGAGTATGTGCCACTGGGTACAAGACCGCTTTCATACCATATCCACTGGGCTTCGTTTGGTAGATCGGACGGCTGCCAGATATTGGGGAATACGTATCCCCAGACATATGCGAAAGGCGTCGTGGGGGTCGCGGGATCAAGATCGTAGCCAAGATCGCTTGCGTATTTGCCGGCGGGAAAAACCTCCCAAGCAGGGTCTCCGGTCCAAGCAGTCTTGCCCAGCGTCGTGTTGGTGAACCTGCCGACAAATCCCTGTGCAACTGAGTGGTCCGATCCGGTCGCCACATAAAGGTAGGCGTTAGACGGCTGCGTCGTCACAAAGTGATCTTCCGTGGGCCACCAGTTGGATATGCCGACAGGTCCTCCGACAGTCTGTGTGCTGGTTCCGTAGTAGACTGTCCCGAAGTTGTCGATGGTGAGGTAGATATCCCAGTTCTCATTGGCGGCCTTCGCCAGCGACCAGCCGCCTGAGAGTAGCACCATAGCTACTAAGAGGATTCGGCACAATTGTCGCAAGGTGGCGGCTTTGCTCGTTTTCGGTCGTGTCATTTGTTCCTCCTCTGAAATGAAGCGTTTCATTGTGGCTCTTCCTTTCTATGACAAGCCGTTCTCATAAATTAGATGTTATAGGTGAGACAAGCCCGTGGCGGCTTGACCTCTTTGTCTATCAGTTTCGCAGGTCAAACACCAGTGATTCTGACCTCCTTTTAATAATCCACTGTTCACACTGAACTGTAACCACAAACCGATCACCGTCTGCTCATTTCATTTTTCTCACAGGCATCATCCTCCATGTTTCAAATGCCACATTCCGGCACCACCTAACGCCGCAAGAATCGCGGCAGTCTTGTTCGTGGGGGGATTGGATTCCCAGCACGAACGCCTTTGACCTTTCACCTTTAACCTATCACCTTTCTCCTCTTAATGAACACCCAGCTGATAAACCCAAGCAGCGCTATCCCGAAGATGATCAGACCCCAGGTGGTGAGAATGGGGATGCCTGTTGAAGGAGGGCGGCAGACAAAGCTCTCGCCCTTGATGAATACATCCGAGTCGAGGACGGCATCGCCGGCATCAGCGATCGCCAGTTTGATATGGTTCACACCAGGATTGACTTGTGATGTGGCCGTCAGCACTACCGTCAGTCCATCCATTTCGGTGTTAATCGCGCCTCCCTCATCGTCCAAGTCATTGTTACGATACAAGTTACAGTTGACTCCTCCGTTAGGCCAGCTGTACGGATTGCCACAGTTAACATTGTTAATCGCGACTGGCGTAACACCGTCGGGAAGAAGAGCAATATTGACCCCGTTGAGGAAAAAACCGAAGACATTATTGTACGGGGAGTTGACGTATTCGTTGTATTCCTCGGATGCAAAGACGTACTGAAACGAAATCACTTGAAGGTTTTGGCATTCGAAATCGAACTCCAGTACTGTGGCATCGAAAGTTTGGTAACCTGGAATTAGGTTATCCAGATCCGGATCACCGGGCTGGCCATTGTCAGTCGTTGTATTGTCTAATTGGTTCGGCCCAACCACAGATGCGATGTTCCCGGTGCTCAGAATGATGCCGTCCTCAAATCCGATGATCCCTGTACCACCCGAGAACGTGCCGGCAGCGATGTTGACACCAGTGTAGGTAACACTGTGGATGATCGGGGCATCAGGCCCGGAGCCAATCAGGGCCTGCACCAGAGCATCTGGCGTCCCCAAGGTATTCAAATCGATCGTTTGAATGCCGCCAGTCGGCAACGCCGGAGCCTTCCAATTGCTTTGACCTGGTCCAATGTCGGGTCTCGTCGGCGGGGCTTGCGCCCAAGAACTGATGGCAAACGAAACCAAGAAAACCGTTAAGAGCGAAAAAACAAATATTGTTCTTTGGTTTCCTTTCATAGCTATTACTCCTCCTTGCTTAAGATGATCAACCTTTTCTGTTGACTCAAGACTCCCCCTCAAATCGCCAAAGCTCTTTCCGCCATCCTGCAAAAACGAGCGCTTGCCCGTCCAGGTATGGTTTCATCTCATAAAGATCACCTCCGAAAGACAGTCTGGAGTTAACAGTGTGGAGTTAAAAGCACAGAGTCTATGAGGAAATATCTCTGGCTGTTGACTCTTGGTCTTAACCACGAACCGTGAACTATGAACAATTAACCAGCTTTGTTTCTTCCCTGAAAAATCAAGTCAAACGAGGATGACACAGGGGATTCTTTCCTTCCTCAAGATTTGCCTATGAAAAGGCTGAGTATCTCTCCAAAGCCTGTCCTATAGTAAATAAATGATAATGCAGATGGATTAGAGTAAGACTTCCTCTCTTCTCCCAAGTAATTACAGACTATGAGTAAAGATTTGTGTTACACTCTTATTCTAACGATTCTTTTTGAAAAGTCAAGTATTTTTTTCAAAAATAAGGAAATTCTGAGAAAAACATCAAGAGCCATGCTGGTGGGGCTTAAGGCAAGACTGGACAATCAGTTAGGCGCTTCAAACGGAGAATAGGGTGATCTGTCAATGGATGGAACGCCCACAGGGGCGTCCGGATTACCGGATTAGACGGATAGGATAAAAGGGGAAATGGTTATTCCAAAGGGACGAACACGCCCGTTGACGACGAGGATAGAATCCTAACGGATTGGCTCCCCCTATCTGAGCAGCTGCCCGCCTGTGGCGGGCTTCGTGTGAATGCGTGCGCATCCGCCAAAGACGTGAAAGGGGCAAGCCTTCTCTTAAGCCAGGGTGTCCGTTACCAATAAAAAGATGAATCTCTATCTTTGAGATGATCTACGCCTTTTTTCCATCCGGATAGGCGTCGGCTAAAAGTTGGATAGGATGTTTTACTCTCTGTTTCATCTTTTTCTGTAGGAAGGTCTCCTCGAAGCGCATCATACAGCCGGGACAACCGCTGACCAGGAAATCGGGATCCACCTTTTCCAGATTCTCCAGCTTGTATTCCATTACACCCGCAGAGATGGGATAGTATTTGAGATTAAACGATCCACCGCCTCCACAGCACCTATCCGCTTCTCCCATCTCAATGAACTTCACTCCGGGAAGCTCTTTCAGTATCTTCCTGGGTTCGTCCTTTATCCCCTGTCCCCGATTCAAATGGCAGGGATCATGATAGGTGATGGTAATTTCATGTTCTGGTTTTCTAAAATCCTTCTTCATGTCTATAACGTTGACCAGAAACTCCGAGATATCGTAAGTCGGAATGTCGAAGTCCACCCCCAGAAGCTCCTTGTATTCCTTCTTTAGGGTCAAACCACCGGAAGCGCAATTCACTACGATACAATCTACTTTGGCATCCTTGAAAACCTTCAGGTTCTTTTTAGCATGTTTGATTCCGGTTTTGAAATCACCTGAATTGTAGATTGAGGTTCCGCAACATATCTGTCCCTTTGGGATTACTACCTCTATGTCATTATGCGTCAAAACCTTTATCAGCGCCTCACCAACCTCCGGATAGACCAAATTGGTGCCGCAGCCGTAGAAGTACCCCACCCGCATCTTGGGGTTCTTCACCGTCACCACCTCTGGAATTCTTTTTCTCAAAGGTTTCTTGGCAATCTTTGGATAGATTCTCTCCTTCCATCCGTCAGGGAAGGGCAAGAATAGTGTCAGCGGGTTTTTCTCCGGGAGGATCTTGTTGGCGATTCTTCCCGCGAAGGTGGCCCACCTTGCCACCGGCGGCAGGAGTCTTCCCCTTTTCAGCAAGTGACGAAAGATCAGCCTCTCCAGAAGGGTGAATTTGCCCTGGTCCACCAAATCAGCCCTGGCGCGCAAGATCAGATCGTCCGATCTGACTCCTCCGGGACAGGCCTCCACACAGGATTTGCAGTTCAAGCAGAAGTTGATCTTTTTCCTGAAAACCTCGCTCAGTTCGATTTCGCCTTTGCGGGCAGCGTCGATTAAAGCGATTCTCCCCCTGGGTGCCGCAGGTTCATACTTCAGCTCCGCATAAAGCGGACAGACCGACAGGCACGTGCCGCATTTCAGGCATTTCAAAAGTTCGTCTTCCTTTTCAGCGATATGTTTGTATGTGGTTTTCATAGCCATAGAATCCTTTCTCATCACCATGATACGTTCTTTGTGAATATAATTGGAGGGGTGCGATTGTCAAGATATTATACAAAAGTGTTTGCGTCCAGTGAAGCGGTACGGCTCATTTTTGTCAAGTTGATTTCACGTCATACGACCAGGTTCTACCGCGTAGGCAAGCCTTCACGGCTTGCCAGCTAAGGCATGAAGGGTCGGCCAAGCTGTTAAATGACGCTCTCAGAATAGACGAGCTGACAGATTTCACCAAATGCGCGAGCCTTAAATCAATCCAAAAGCTTGGCTCTTTCCTCCTTCATCTCTTTACCCAAGCCTCAACACAGCCCTTTGACTCTCATACTTCAAACCTAAAACTTGGCACGCATCCTAAAAGAGTCTCCGAAGAGGCATCCTTGCCCACCACGACGGAAACCCCGGGATTCCGGCGAGTTCTCAAGAAGGAGGAAGTACCAGTCCAGAAGGCATCGTCCGTCCAGTGATTCGGCTGTTTCTTGAGAGGGCTCCAAGAATTTGCTTGACAACCCAGTCAGTATAAATTACACTTGTGTAAAAATGGGTTTAACAGGAAGAAAATAGTTGCTTGAAAGGTCAAAAGGAGGTGAAACAGATGAAATCTCCGGGACGTGGTCCACACGCTTTCCGTTTCGCAAAAGCTGGTGTGATTTCTCTCGTTGTACTCGGTTTGGCTTTTGTGGGGATATTCTCGAGCTGCAGTCAGGAAAAGGCGGTGGAAAGATTGATGGCTGATCCCCAAATGTCCAAGTTGATCCTGGACCGGATATGGCAGAGTCCAGAGACAAAAGAGGTTCTTGTTGAGATGGTGATGAACGATCCAGAGAGCAGGCAGAAGTTTCTGGAATCTATAGTGCAGGATAGCAGCCAGGCCACACTCATGATGGATATGATGATGGAGAGCGAAGACTTGACTGGTATGTTGACCGAGAAGACTGCCCCACTACACACAAAGAAGAGAAGATAAAAAGGATTTCAACGCCTGGATTGTTTTGTGGCGCAGGCTGGAATTCCAGCCTGCGCCACATCCCCCCTCAAGTTCCTCTGTGATTTGGAAAGATTCTAAGACTCCAGGATTTGCTTTTGGGAAATCGCGGTTACTCCATTCTCTTTATTGCCCTGACTATCTCGTATTCCGAGGGAGCATTCAGAAGCTCGTCTCGGAAGTAGTCGAATTGGAGCATTTCGGCCAACGCTTTGAAGACCTTAAGATATAAGGCATCGTCGTAAGGCGGCGCAGCCATGACGAAGAAAAGATTAACTGGCTCTTTGTCCAGCGAATCGAAATCGTATCCTTCTTTTGAACGGGCCAAGCCCATTAGGAACTCTTTGGCTTGCATGGTCCGGACATGAGGAAGGGCTATGCCCTGTCCGATTCCGGTGGTGGCTTTCTTTTCTCTGTTCACCAGATCGACCAGAAGTTTCCGTTTATTGCCCACCCTCCCGGATATTTCCAGAAGATCAACCAGCTCCTTTAAGATCGTCTCTTTCCTCATCCATAATAGTTTCTCGGGATGGACTGAAGAGTTAGGGTCATTGTTGATCTCGGTCTCCATCTCCAATTTGATCAGTTCGGGCTTCAAGTATCGAGATATGTCCATTTTGCCTCATCAGTCTACTTTTTTCACCGGTCCGCGAAACGGCTCGCTTGCTTACCATAAGAACGCACCAGACGACCACAATCTTTGCCATTCACCAACTGGCCCGGCTTTTGGGCAATCTCGCTTCATCAATTTCTTTTATCGGCAAAACCGAAAAATGCTGAACACATTATAACGCTGATGGTTGCGGTGGTCAAGCCCAAATCGCGTACACGCGTCGAAGACTCGTCAAAATCATTGGCCTCAGCCTCATTATGAGCAAGCTTCCCGTTAATCTGGCAAAATGTGGTGCCATGCTGTCTAGTTCCCGGGTAACGACCTGGGATATCCTGCACCGTCCCGGGATCGGAGCCTTGCATGCCGGCGCCTACGAGGATTCCGCGGATAACGTCTCCTGGTGGGCAAATAAGATATTGACAAAAAGAGTATTGTTGTTATATTGAAATTAAGACGATATAATCGGTCTTGTTTCGAATTGCTTGCGAGGTAATAATTGCTTGCGAAATTACTTAAAAAAGTCTTGAGAATAGCAGTTTTACTGATACTCATCGGACTGATCTTTCATGGAATTAGATTAGGCGACTTTGAAGAAACGCAGGTTAACGGTTCCATGCTATGCCTTTCCTGTATAGGCATACAATAACCTGGAGGCATCCTGAGATAACCTGTTGTCTGCCAGTTCAATCGCAGAGGTTGCTGTGAGAGAGTATGAAGAGACGTCTTTTCCAGATCGGAAGTCTTCTGATTTCAAATTCGTATTTTGCTTCGGTTTTTCAGAGCAACATTTACCAGGGATGGTTCAAGGGCGTTTGCATCCCCTTTATGAACTGCTACGGTTGTCCTTTGGCCATGGTCAGCTGTCCCATCGGGACGCTTCAGCATTTCGTCATCATAAAGGCTGTTCCCTTTTTGCTCATCGGTTTCTTGGGGATCATCGGTCTGGTAGTGGGAAGGATGACCTGCGGATGGCTTTGTCCTTTTGGCTTTGTCCAGGAAATATTGTACAAGATAAAAACTCCGAAGTTGTACCCGAGCAGGGTATTCAATTATGCTAAGTATTTGAGTTTAATAGGCTTGACACTATTGGTGGCCTTTTTCGTGGGAGAACCGTGGCTCTGCAAACTGTGTCCGGTGGGTACCTTGGAAGCAGGCATTCCGATCGTATTGTGGAATCCCAGCGGGGATATCTTTGCCCAGGGAGGGTCGATAGTCTCCCGGGTGGGGCTCTTGTTCTACGCCAAGCTTTTCATACTCTTTGCCTTGGTGTCGACGGCGATCTTCGTCCATCAGCCGTTCTGCCGCTATGCGTGCCCATTGGGAGCGATCTACTCCGTTTTCAACAAGGTCAGCCTTTTCCGAATGAAGATATACGGCGAAAGATGCGGCTTTTTTCATGAATATCGTCAGATATGTCCCATGGACCTGGAAATCCACCAGACGCCCAATGACAAAGATTGCATTCGCTGTCTGGAGTGCACTAAATGCAGAAGCGTAGTCTTTAAGGCTTTTTGGAAGGGGTGACGGCTAAAGAGAATTTCCTGATGAGTTAAACGTGGCTCGAAATGAGGTGTTTCCAAGCGGCTGAATGTTAAGGCTTCATTCCTCTGGTAAGCGGAGATCCAAACAGCGACTGCATAATAGACACGACCGATATGATATGTCTGATTAATTCTCTTTTTATTGCCGGACCTGTTCCCCTTGAGGAACGTGGATGATAATTCAGGTTTTTTAACGTTGAACCATATGCCTTTTGCCGAGGAGGTGATCACGAAAAAAGAGTTCCTCTTTGAGTTGATTATTAGAGGAGGGGATCTGTTGAAGATGGCAGTACATATAAGGACTTAACTTGAGAAAGAACTTTTAGGAGGTGAAAGGAAATGCAAAGGATAATGCTTCATGTTCTGGGCATCTTGATCATTCTGTTCTTAGGATCGAGTATCGTCCCCGGCGTTGATGCAGGTGTTTGTCCGGTCGATCCCGCCGACAACAATGCTGTCGTGGATCTTCCTCAGGAGGAGGCTCCTCCTTCAGGAAAAGGTACCTACTACGTCGACCGGAATCAGGTCTTGCTGGAAGTGTTTGGCCGCGTCACCTGACCATACTGTCCCTGGGCAAGTTTTGCCGCAGATTCTCTTGCGAAACTGAAAGGAGATAGCCTGGCCGTTTTGGAGTACAAAACCAGCGGTTTTGGGTCGAACAGTGATGCGACCGGAAGGGCAAGCTACTACAGTATTACATCAGTTCCTACGGCCAAATTCGACGGTAGAAGGACAGCGGGAGGTGGTAGCGAGGGGACGTTCGACGCTTATCTTAACGCCTACAACCTGGAAATGATGTTTTATAAGTCCGCGTGTCTTCTCAGTATATTTGTCGATTATGATTCCACCACGAACTTCTTGAAGGTGAAGTCCAAGGTCACCGCAGTCGAGAGCTTCTCGGGTGCACGGATCCGTTATGCCATTGCCGAGAACCACATCCCTTACACCTGGGGAGGTGGTAGTGCGCCCACGCTGTATACCGTGGAGCACGTTGTACGAAAGATGCTGCCCAGCTATACTGGTGTGGCCTTGCCGGCGATGAACCCGAATGATACCTTTATCGATTCGCAGAGCTATACCCTCAGCAGTACATGGGTTGACACTAATTGCTTTGTCGTGGTCTTTGTGCAGGATGACGATGAGGCCAGTCACCCTGTTTTCAGATCAGCCAAGAGCGGGCTCTTTGAAACCTGGACTTACGGAGATGCCAGTGGGGATGGCACGGTGGACGTGGCGGACGTGATTCACCTGACGAATTATCTGTTCCAGGAAGGATCCGCCCCCGATCCCATGGCCAGCGGAGATGCAAATGATGACTGTACCGTGGACGTAGCCGACGTGATCTACCTGATCAACTACCTTTTTCTAGAAGGAACCGCTCCCAAGCGAGGATGCGCATTTTAGTTGGAACCAGTTGGGTTTGAACCATGTGATTCAGACCAAGGAGGTGATACTTAACTCAGGATACCAGGTATAGGATCAACGGATGGTACCGGAGATGAGAATCCATCCTTAAGACATGTCGATGATCAAGAAACGTCCAACTTGAAATCTGGAAGGAGTCAAAATGCCCAGTGTACGAAAGATCGGATCGACGTTAGGGATTGTCTTTCTGAGTTCTATTTTCTGTTTCACCGCTTTAATCATGGGCTGCCCGGACGCTTGCGCAGGAGTCATGGATTTTAGCTTCACCTACACCGCGGAGGAGACACTAATAGTCGGGAGCTTCGGAGATACCACAATATTCGAGTCAATACTGGAGAACACCGGCACTGACGCAGACAGCTACGAAGTCGTGATGACCGTGAATTCGCCTACTCCGCCGGAGTGGTACGTGGCCCTTTGCAGTGGCGGGGTTTGCCACGGGAACATGGCGGATACTATCTACGTGCCTGCCGGAGAGCAGGATTATATTTTGGTGGAAGTTGGGCCGGAAGACACCTCTGGAGAAGCGAGTGTCACGGTCACGGTGACCTCCCGGGGAAATCCCGCTTCACCGGAGTCCATAAACTTTCATCTTGTCGCACACGGCGGGGTTCCACTGACAGATCGATGGGGACTCTTGATTCTCATCTCCCTGATTTTCGCCTCAGGTCTCTATTTGATTCTTAGAAGACTGAGGCCTGTTAGGGCAGAATAACCTCGTGGCAGAGATGTCTGTGAGTTGTTACCGGAAATGCTGGGCATAAGCAAAAAGACGTCATAAACTCTCGCTTCTCGGAATTGATGCTTCTTGCCGTTGAGAGCCGCGCTAGTGAACGAGACGTACAAAGACAAATTGTTAGAAAGATGATCAACTGCCGGGGCGAGACCAGTTCTCGCCCCATCTTTTAAACTGACCGTAGTTCCAATAAACTAAACCGTTCGAAGTTGTAAGGAGACTGCCCGAGGAATACTGGAGTTACATTCCTGCCGGTTATGTGGTTGCAGCAGAGGATCGTAGTTGCCCAATTTATTGGGCTTGCTGATTTGGCAACTGCGCTCATGGATTCACCATTAGGTTGGTTATCAGATAAAAAAATCCATCAGGCCTTTCGTACGTTTCGTTAACCAAATTGCAGGATGGGTCTTGCGGATCCAGTTAAGAAAGGTCAGTTGGCCCCAGCGGTCAATCTTGAATTTAATGCGGAGGTACGTTGACTCGCGCAGTCTCAACCAATTCTCTCAGATATTTAAGAAAGAGAAAAAGTCGGCCCCTCAGATTCGGTCTGGCAGGTTTTCTCCTTCCCGGCCTTTTCTTTCTCCTATGGAGCTGCAGCACCAAGAATCTTATCGGGACGGAGAAGTTCGGCTCCATCTTCGTAGACTCGAATATTCCCGGAGCATCCATAGATTTGAACGACAGCCCGACGGAGAAGCAAACTCCGGATACTTTGAGAAACATCCCAGTGGGAAAACACAAGGTCTCGGTAAGAAAAGAGGGATATAATTCGGTTCCGGAGTTCGATTCGGTTGAGGTCATCGACGGTGGGCTAACCGCAGTTGATTTCTTCCTGACCAACAAGGTGGGCGCGATTTCGGTTACTTCAGAACCTCAGGGCGCCAGGATAATCCTAGATCAGATTAACACTCAGAGGCTGACACCAGATACCTTGGACAGCGTTCCCGTAGGGAGCCACGTGATTTCCGTTGAGAAGCAGGGGTATAAAGCCTCCCCTGAGTCCGATAGTGTGGAAGTGGTGGAAGACTCCGTGTCGGAAGCGGGTTTCGTCCTGGTGGAAAAACTTGGAGATATCTTTGTCAATTCGAACGTAAGTGGCGCGGAGATAACCCTAGATTACGTGTCAACCGGGAAGACGACGCCAGATACTATTTACGATGTGATGGTCGGGGATCATCTGGTTTCGGTGACAAAGTCCGGTTATTCCGTCTTTCCGGAATCCGCCCCGGTTGAGGTGATCGAGGGCATGGTAACCACCGTCAATTTTCTTTTGAGCCAGGACGTTGGCGGATTATACGTCAACTCAACTCCTCAGGGAGCTGAGATATATCTCAATCACGAAAGCAGTGGAGAGGCTACGCCACATTTCTTCAACCTTCCGGAAGGAATATATGTTGTCTCTGTGGCAAGATCCGGCTATTCTGCTTCTCCCGAGTCGGTGGTGGCGCAGGTGGTCAAGGATTCCTCCGCCACGGCGGATTTCGTCTTGACGGAAAACAAGGGTTCTATTTTTGTGAATTCCGTTCCTTCAGGAGCCAACATAGCTTTGGATAATATGTTTACCGGTAAGATGACTCCGGACACGCTTTTTGACATCACTTTGGGAGATCATATAGTCTCAGTCGAGAAACCAGGATACCTTCCTTCGCCTGAGTCTGTTGTTGTCACCGTGTACGAGAATCAAACCAGTTGCGCTGAGTTTGTCCTGCTGGACACGCTATCGGGTTCCCTATCGGTCTTGTCCAATGCCGGTGGCGCCACGATTGTCATAGATAATCATACCACCGACAAAACCACACCGCACACATTCTTCAACAACATTCCCATCGGGACTCACATAGTCTCCGTGTTCAAAGAAGCATATTCGAACGACTCTCCGGCCAAAGAGGTTGTCCAAGTGACAACGCGCGATGCCATCGTGGTGGAATTCAACTTAACTCCTGCCAGCGTGGGGCCGGACACCGAAGGGCAGCTAGCTCCGGATTTTGAGCTCGAGGACGATTATGGTGATTCGATCAGACTTTATAATTATCGTGGATTCGTGGTCATAGTCATGTTCTGGGCGAATTCCTGTGAGTTCTGCAAGCGGGAGCTTGACTTCCTGCAGGATCTATATGAGACGTACTCTGTAGATAGTCTGATGATATTTGCGGTAAACTATGAGGATGCCCTCATCTACATCCAACAAAAAAGGACGGAAAAGGGTTTGACCTATCATCTGCTTGTAGGCAAAGAATCACAGATGCTTCAGGATTATCATCTCATACCGCACGTAACGGCGACTCCCATTACCATCATAATCGACCGCACCGGGTTGATCTATTGCTGGGTGGAAGGCTATACCAGCACCACGAGAGCAAGGATGCGCCAAGCGCTCTTGGATTTGTTTGGACACGATTAATGCTTTGGAATGCAACCTGAAAGGAGAAACATGCGAACTCTATTTTCAAACTTGACACTACTGTTGGTCTTTTCATTGATTCTTCCGGTCTCTGCCCAATCCAAAGACAAGAAGAAAGCTGCTCCGTACTTCACTGCAAAGAATTTGGACGGCAAAAAGGTCGAGTTAGAAGAGCTGCTGGGAGATGGTCCGGTCTTGATCAGCTTCTGGGCGACCTGGTGCAAGCCCTGTATAAAAGAACTGAACCAGCTTCAGAAAGTTTACAAGAAATATAAGAAGGAAGGGTTTGAGATTTTGGCTGTTGACGTGGACGGTCCGCGGAGCAGATCCAAAGTTAAGCCTATGGTCAAAGGACTTAAGTGGGAATTTCCGGTGCTTTGGGATAAGACAAAGAATGTATACCGAAAATATCACGTTCTGGGCATACCGCATACGGTTTTGATTGACAATTCCGGGGAGATTAGATATACTCATACCACTTATCGCCCCGGTGATGAGGAGGTGATAAAGAAGAAGATCGAGGAGCTTTTGGATGAACAGAAGCAAGCTTCACAGGAAAAAGAGGGAGAAGAGAAGAGTGAGGAGTAAGATCGTTCTCTTCCACTTTGTATTGACGTTGTTCTTTTCTTTGGCCCTGATCACTCATTCCTCGTTTGCTCAGGATTTCGACTTTTCCGAGACGGACGCGGGGGAGATTTCTGCAAGCAATCAGCTTGAGTATTCCCTTAATCGAAAAACCCATCAGGACATATTCCACGATTGGTTTGACGTTACCTGGACATCCGGCGTTTATAGTCTGGGCTTAAGATACGAGGCCCACCAGCCGGACGACTGGGGAAGAACCCGTCAAGAGCTTTCCTACAGATATTTTGATCTCTCTGGAGAGTTTCTCAGACTCACGGTGGGGAACTACTATGTTATGTTCGGACGTGGACTGATGCTTCGTTCCTATGAGAATCGGGATCTGAGACACGACAATAACCTTGAGGGAATAAAGGGCACCATAGATCTTGACGGATTCGACTTGACCTTATTGGGTGGCACTCCCAGGGGGAAATATGAAAGAGTGAATGATCCCGTGCACGGAGCGGACGGCAGGATAGCCGTTGTCGACTGGATGACCGTGGGAGGAAGCTACCTGCGCACCAACATCACCGATTTTGGCTTCGTGCGGCTCTTTGGGGGAAACGCCGAACTGAGTTTTCCAAATGTTGACTTATACGGAGAATACGCCAGAAAGGACAATCCTCCGGGGAGATTCATCGAAAAGGATGGAAACGGGATTTACTTGTCATCCAACATTTATTACACCGGCATTGGAGTCAGCCTGGAGTATAAGGACTATGAACGATTTGAATTCACCAACAGAGACGTTACATACAATAATCCGCCTTCCCTCAGCAAAGAGCATCTTTACACTTTGCTGAACAGACACGCTTATGTTTTGAATCTATCTGATGAGAAAGGTTACCAGGTTCAGGCTACGTCCACCCCTTACGAAGGACTCTCGTTGTCTGCAAATTACAGTTACACCACCGATCAACACGATAAGCTGGTCTTCTCGGAAATCTACGGTGAGACAGAATATGATTATAGAGAGTTGGCCACGATCAAAGGGGCATTCAGCCGGATGGAGGATAAGACGGGAGAGGGTTCGCCCTACTATCTTGCCCCGGTTTTCGACCTTACCTATTATCTTTCAGGACAGAATAGCGTCGAATTCGTCCTTGAGCACCTGTGGACCAGCAAATATGATGAGAAGCTCACCTATTACGATCAAATAATCTCTCTGGGTCTGTCTCATTCCCCTATTGTTTCCTTAACCTTCACTCACGAGAGAACCACCGAATGGAAAACCAGAGACTGGTCGGGCAAGAAGACGTGGTTTATTGCCGCTTTGGATCTGGCCCTGGGTGAAAGACATAATCTCACGCTGAGCGTAGGGTCCAGGCGTGCCGGAAAAGTCTGTTCCGGTGGCGTTTGCACTGATAGGCCGGCTCTGGATGGTTGGGAAATAAAACTCTTAAGCCAGTTTTAGACGGGCGAAGTGCAAATAGCTATTTCTGCAAGAGTTCAGGAAGAATTAAGAAGTTACTTCACCTAAAACTACTGTCTTGACCTTAGCACCCGATCAAAAGGATGATAGTGGTTGTCAGCGAAGTTCATTTTCCTCTCCGGGAGGAAAGGTAACTCAACCCTCCGGCTACGACCCCAATTCCGGAGGCCAAATGATCGACTACGCTGAGAGGGATGGCTTTGAGTAAGAATCTGAGTTTCTCCCTCTTTTGGAGGAACCGGAACAAGGGATAGTTCACGGTGATAAAAATGAGGCCGGAGGCGATCGTAACCAATAGAAACTTGTTGGACCAGAGCGAAAGAAACAAAGATAGAAGGAGCAGAAAGGCCGCCACAACGGAGATTATGAAGCCGGGATAGATGTTAGCAATCCTTAGCTTCTTGACGACGTCCCGCACCATCTTTTTCCCCAAGACCAATTTGAACCACCCCTTGCTTCTATTGTAATCATTGCGAATCAGGCGCAAGAGAGTGTACTGTTTGAGATGCTCAGCTTGTAGCTCTTTGTCCAGGAATATCTTTTGACCTGCTTCTTTGAGTCGTCTTCCGAATTCCAAATCCCCACCTCCGGTCTTGACGTCAAAGCTAACATCGAATCCCTTGAGATCAGAGAAGAGATCTCTTTTTACCGCGCCGATTCCCGAAATGAACCAATCGAAATTCTCTGGAGAACGAAGGTAGCTGTAATACATCCAGAGATTCTTGTATTGGGTAGCAAAGTTGCCCTCGATTCTCCGTCCCCCACAAACGCCCGAGAGAGCACCATAGTGATTGCGCAGAAAGAAATTGCGAATTCTGTTCAGTGTGTCGGGCCGGAGAATCATGTCGCTGTCAAGGAACACCAGTATATCACCGTCAGCCAGCTCCGCACCTTTATTTCTGGCATACCATGCACCAAATTGTCCCTTCAATCTCAATGCTTTATATCCATATTCCCTCACCATTTCCGAACAATCCTCTCGGGAGCCATCGTCCACGACTATGACTTCGAATTGACGGAACTCTGACTCCTCGACCGATTCCAAGCACCTTTTCAACGAGTCGGATCTATCCCGAACTGGAATAATGATGGAAAGTTTCACCTTCTGTCTCCATCCGCGTTGCCCCGGAGGGTACTAACCTGCCTGCTCCTAATATAATGCGATTCTGCTTTGAGTCAAGGACATTCTGAGAGAGTACCCGATAAACCGCTTAACCTCGCCTTCCGGGTCTTTCTCGATATTGTTGACCCCAGGCAACCTCTCCTTTCTTCTAGACTGCGTCATAATTCGGCTTCTTGTAGCCGCAGACTTTAGTCTGCGAAAACCATTTGTTAAATTCCAACGGCTTACGCCCATGTGGGCAGCTACGGAGTCAAAACATGATTATGACACACCCTCCGCGAGTCGAGGGATCCGTTTGTGGCACAGAATCACTTCCCGAGAAATCCGCTTCTCGCACATATGATACCAGCGCCGCCGGCTAGACTGAATATTCAGCTTGACGGCAGTGACACAATCTTTATCTTAACATAAAAGGAGTGAATTCAGGTCTGATTGGAGAAAAAGGAAGGTTCTTGGAGCTTTGGCTGTCGTGTCTTTTCACCTTTTTCCACAAGAAACGGGGAAACTCCACATCTTGGAAGTGTAAGTTACATGAAACAAAGCAAGGTCAAAAACACGCAGGCAAAAGTGTCCTTCCCGGAGTGGGGTTTCAAGTATGTCTTCCTGCCGGTTTTGTTAGCCCTGGTCGTTGCACACCTTTTTGCCTCATATTTTGGGGTCTCCTTCATGTGGGGAATTCATCATCTTCATTTTTTCCCTAAATGGGTCGGATGGATTTCTACCTTCGCTGTCATTCTATTCTTTATTCCCTGCATCAATAGTTTCATGCTCAAGGTATTTGAGTCGATCTTTATGAAATTCAAGGGGGTCTTTTCAAAGACGGAAAAGCATTCACTCTATATCCTTCTTAGTCTACTTTGCCTGCCGGCATTCTGGCTTCTGAGAACGAAACTGTATTTGTTGGGTGATGGATATTTTAAAATCAGGGCTTTGCCCTCCGGCGACCTTGTGCCCACCGAATGGTTGGACGGTGTCGTTCATCTCGAGTTTTACAGGCTCCTGTCCAGGATTTCGCCGGACTTGGACCCTTCTTGCTCCTATTCGGTTTTAAGCGTATTATGTGGAGGAGTATTTGTCTTTCTGATTCTGGTATTGTCCGACCTCTTGGGCAAAACCAACTTTCAAAAGGTTTTGATCTTCAGCCTGCTTTTTTCCCTGGGGTCGATTCAGCTTTTCTTCGGATACGTGGAAAGCTATACGCTTCTCCTGGTAGGTTTAACCTCCTTTCTACTTTTTTCGGTTCTTCACCTCAGGGGGAAAGCGAGCATAATGCTTCCCTTGATAACTTTAGTACTGAACATTGGTTTTCATGTTTCAGCTCTGGTTTTGGTGCCCACGTTCTTTTATCTGCTTTTTGGCAAATCTCAAAAGGAAAGGAAGGGACCGGTTTACCTTCTGACCGTCGTATCTCTTATAGTCTGTTTTGTGCTGATATTTCTCGCAATTTGGAAGGTTTTCTTCCTGGGTGCCGAAGGAGGTGGCTTCAGCCGGTTCCTTCCTTTGTTCCCCTCCGCAAAAACCGCGTTCACTATGTTCTGCGGGGAACATATTTCGGAGTTTGCAAATCAGCTTCTGCTGATCTCACCGGCGGGAATCTTATCCTTTCTATTTTTTCTTTTTTATATGGTGAAATACAAGGATCTTAAGGACCCCTTATTGAATTCGCTTCTAATCTCAAGCGTGTTCTCTTTGATCTTTATCTTTATTTACGACTCCAAATTGGGACGGATGGATTGGGATTTAAGATCATTTCCCGGAATCTTCTTCACCCTTCTGGGAATTTTGCTGTTTATGAGATATGGAAATCAATGGAGAAGATTCAGAAACTATGGATTGATTCTGATAATGGTTAGTTTTTTCCACACAGTTCCATGGGTATTGGTGAACGCCAATAGACAGATGTCTGTTGATCGGTATCTCCTGATTGCCAAGGACGATCCTCATGCTCAAGGCAAGGACGACCTGGGCGTATGGCGGGTGGGAAGAATTTTGGATTATGCAGGGTTGCCTGAGGAGGCGGAGGAGGTCTTTAAACACGGTTTGGACAAGAACCCCACGGACCTGGGTAATTATTCTTTTTTTGGTAAACACTACTTCGAGCAAGGAAATTATGATCAAGCCATACTCTATCTGAAAAAGGCGATTAAATTGGAACCCAGAAGCCACACTATCCGCTTTCTTTTGGGACGCGCTTACGCAAAAAAGATGGATTACCAAAAGGCTTTACCTCATTTGGAAATGGTCAAGGATACATATGGAGACGACCCTCTGCTTGTGCGCGATCTGGCCATGGCTTATCTGGTATCGAGTCGAGCAGAGGATGCTGAGGGCATCCTGAAGGAGTTCCTCACCAAGAACCCGGAATCCGGGCTGATACATGGCCTTTTGGGGACGACTTTCTTCTTACTGGGAGATACTTCCAGCGCCAGAAGGGAGTGGGAGCTTGCTTCAAAGCTTACGCCTGACGAGTCCTATGCAAGGAACGCATTGGAGATGCTGAGAAAAATGACTGAGAAGTAAGTCGGATGGTTTGCGGCAAACAATGTCAGGTATCCTATAAGTGCATTTGGCCCGAAACCCCACTTAGAGGTCCCGGCCATCAGATCAGGCTATTGGTCAATGGTTGGGTTAACGGGTTATTTGAGAAGGCCTATTAACAATCGAACCAGCGGAATCAGAAAGAGGACGATCAGGATTATCGTCACCCAGGTAAAAAATCTGCTTTTGGGCTGGGGAAATTCGTAACCGCAGATGGGACAGCGCCCGCTGTCTTTTGGTATCTCCACTGCGCAATTGGGGCATTCTTTTCTCTTGGCTCCGATCAGCTTTCTTGCCTCCTGTCAGTCCTGAATCTTCAGATTCTCTTGATGAATTGGTTTGTGATGACTGGATTTTTCTCGACGTCGACGATGGAGCAGAACTGGCGAAAGTGCTCCGGAATATCTGGGTCTTTATCCACCTGCGCTATCACCTTTCTGAAATGACCTTTGTTCTGGAATCTTCCGATTTCTATCCATTCCCCATCCTTTTCGGCCTTTTCGAAAACTTCGTAAGATAAGCACCCATGCTTCAGATAAATGGCCTTTACTTTCTTCTGGAGGCTCAGATGCTCTTTTGTCTTGCTCTCGGGCACCCTGTAAGAATAGGTTACGACAAACACAGCCTCTCCGTTGAGTGCATGCTGTTCAAACGCGGCGTATGATGCACGTGCGAACGGATGTCCGTCAGGGCGGATGCATCATAGAAGACCCCAAAAGGACAGATTATCGTTTTTGTGGCACGGCAAATCCTAGAACCAATCCAATGCCCCCATGTAAAAGGATTCGCCGTAGACTTTGTCAATTGAAGCGTCGGTTAGATTCTTTACCATCAACACGCCGTTGTCTCCCTTTTGAACCCGGTATCCTTTGGTTGTGTATATGCTCAGAAGTTTCTCGTCCGTAACGGCACGATTGATCACGCCGTTTTTGGCAATCTCCTCTATTTGGTCAATAAGTTCCCCATAAACAGCATCATCCAAGGCGACAAGATCCTGCACCTTAATTACGTTCTGTGACTCGGTGCAAAGAGCATATCCTCGTTCCTTCTGGATCGATTTCTTTTCGTCGAATCTTTTTCGCCTGGCAAACAACCTGACAAAATCTTTCTGTCGGGCAGCGAATCCGGTTTTGTTCCTAACAGACTCTTGGTACAGCATAAAAATCTTTTGGGCATCAAGCACAGTGCCGATTCTCGTCTCCACCGGTTCCGCTTTATCCAAGATTTTGTAGACAGAGGAAAACTGATTTACGTATTCAACCTCTGTGTATCCGAGTTTATCGTAAATTGCGTATGCAATTATGGTCTGACTGGTGCAGAGGAAGGAGAAACGATATTTTTGCTTGCGAAAATAGTTGTGCGCTTCCTCCATTAATCTTTTGCAGATTCCCTGACCTGAAAAATCCGGGTTGGTGGCCACGCACCAGATGCCTCCCACGATCTCTGTTTCTCCCGTGACGGTCTTGGTGGGAATGTCCATGACTCCCAGGTATCCCGCCAACCGCTTATCCTTTACTACACAGAACCCGACCGGCCCGCTCTTTAGGCGGATGTCCATGTTTATAAGCTCATCGAAATCCCTGGGAGATATCGGCCACCAGAAGGCAATATCCATCAACATCATGATCTCATCCTTTGGCTGTAATTCTCTGTAGGTGATGATGTCCACAACTGACTCCTTGCTTTAGTGGGTAGTTTGATATAATGCCAGATCGATCATTCCGTTTGAATAATATAAAGCAGAATGATCAAAAGCAAGGAAAAGATGGAGTCCACCAGGTAGAATCTCAATCCCAGGCCCGTTAGGATGCCGGTCAACAGAGTCACCAAAAAGAATACCGCCAGCGCGAAGATGCTCCACCGGATAATGGGTCTATATCTGATAGTGTCTCCGGAACATATGAATAGTACAACTCCGATCCAAATCACGAAGACGGCTAGGGCCTTATAATTGTAAATGATAAATGGCTGGTCAGACCACAGGTGCTGCATTTGGAACAATTTAAATACGCCTTCGGTGGCGACCAATCGCCCAATGCCTCCGATCAAGAAGGCAATGGATATTACACGAAGAATTGTGGTTTTGGCTGCTTGGGTCATTTTTCTAAACCTCCTCACTGGATCGTCTTCAAGCATTCAATCAGTCTTGCTTTCGCGTTCCTCTTAAGTATTTATCAAACCAACGTAGTATATGCTTCAGCCTTTCGACCCGCCGGTCAGTCCGACCTCCTCGGGAAAGACCGTGCGGTTCGTCCGGAAAACGCACCATCTCGGTGTCCACCCCCAGCTTCTTCAGCGCCACGAAGATTTGCTCCCCCTGTTCGATGGCACAGCGCAGATCCTGTTCGCTGTGAATGACAAGAGTAGGTGTTTTGGCTTTACCGATATATTTCATAGGAGATTGCCGCCAGTAGTTTTGAAGATTCTCCCAGGGAGGCTGGTCTCCGAGCTCGTATTGAAAGGCCCAGTTGAAGTCGCTGGAGCCGTACATACTGATTAAGTTGCTCACACTCCGCTGCGTGACCGCTGCCTTGAAGCGGTTGGTGTGTCCGATGATCCAGTTGGTCATGTAACCTCCATAGCTGCCGCCCGTGACGCCCATTCTTTTTTTGTCGATGTATGGTTTTTTCCCAATCCAGTCGACCCAGGCCATCAGATCGTCATAATCCGCCGTTCCCCAGTTATTCCAGATAGCTTTGGAGTGCTTTTCGCCGTATCCTTGACCTCCCCGCGGATTAGAGAAGTAGATAACATAGCCGTGTGCGGCCAAATAGTAAAACTCGTGCATGAAAAAGTTTCCATACTGCACCCGGGGGCCACCATGAATCTCCAAAATGGAAGGGTATTTTTTCTTCTTGTTAAAACCAGGCGGTTTAAGAACCCAGCCCTGCACATCGTTTTTCGCTGCACCCTTAAACCAAACTTCCTCCATTTTTCCAAGATCGAGAACCCGCAGCACGTTCTCATTCACTTGCGTTAGTTTTCGAGAACTTGGGGTAGCCAGGTCACGAAGCCAGACCTCTCCAGGATTCTTCATGTCCGCATGGAAATAGGCGAGTTTGGACTGTTTCTTATCGAAATTGAATGCCCCCACAACTCCCTCATCCCCAATCTCCGTCCGCAGACTTCGCCGGTTCCCATCCAGGGCGATTGATCTAATAACCGTGTTTCCATGTTGGGCCACCTGGAAATAGAGCCGGCTGGAATCCTTTGACCAGGTGGGTGGCATCATAGCCGGGCTGCCTGGCAAATCGTTTATTGTCCAACTCGATACGTTAAAATCAAATTTCCCTGTCAGATTCTTCGCATCTCCTTTGCCATCCGCAGGCACAATCCACAGACCAGTGTTCTTCCACCACTCCCCGCGCCCCTCAATACCGTAATAGGCAATCCATTTCTCGTTCGGGGAGAAACAAGGCATCTCCTTAGAACCCAGAGGCGTGTTGATTTTGCGAGAGTTGCCTCCGCCTGCAGGCATCACAAATAGGTCTACCACGTCTGGATCGAGGTCAGGGTCTTTGGTGCGATTGGATAAGAAAACGATTTTTCTCCCATCCGGCGACCAGCGCGGAGACAGCTCATCGTAAACAGGGCTGTCGGTCAATTGTTTGCCCTTCCCCGTGGCGGCGTCGATGGTCCAGATATGCCGGCGTTCCTTTGCCAAAAACCCCTTCTCGTCCTCTTTGAAGAAAACGCGGGTGACGTGACGCGAGACCACACCCAATTTTTTCTTTTGTTCATCCTTTTCACGTTCGAGCTCTTCCTTGTCCTTTTTGCGGAACATGCAGACAAACTTCTTGCTATCGGGTGACCACTCGTATTCTCCGAAGCTGCCTTTCAGATTGGTCAACTGCCGGGCTTCCCCGCCATGAATTGGAATGATGTAGATTTGCGGCTGCTTTTCATCGCCTCGGTTCGAAAGGAAGGCAATCTCACTGCCATCGGGCGACCATTGCGGCCGGGTGTCTGATTGATCCCCGTGAGTGAACTGCCTGGCACGTTCCCCATCGGTAGGCACGATCCAAAGATTGGAATATTTCTTCTCTGTTTTTTTGTCGACTCGCTGGACGCAAAAGATTACGTGACGTCCATCCGGTGAGATCCTACAGTCAGAAATAAGTCGAAAACGATACAGATCTTCTGTGGTAATGCGGCGTTTCTTCAGCGCAGACATAACTCCTCCTAAGTTGTTTAACACTCAGCAACGTGATTTCTTTGAGCCCGACAACTCTCGCGAGTCTCACTCAAGCAGGTGACATCGTTCTCAGTTTGGCCAATGCTTCCCGGAGAAACCGTCCGCGGACACCCGTTAGGTCTTCAGAATTGCGTGAGCACACCTTCGCGATGTCCTTTGAGCCTCAGGCAAGTATCTTCAAGCAATCGGCGAAATCACTCTTTTGGGGCCTTGAGGGTATTCATTCCAAGGACTTTGTAGAGCACACAAAACCCGGTTATTCCGGTGACGATCAGGATAACTCCAATGATGTCCAAAATGATGCCCAACGCATTGTTTCCCAAAAGGGCCCAACCAATGATAATGAGCACGACACCCAAAATCAGCCTGATAATCCTGTCTGTGCTTCCTTCATTCGGTTTCATGATTCTTATCCCTCCTCCGTTTAAAATGAACGTCAACGTTTTCGATATTGGCAATCACCGCCAATTCATTTCTGTCCTTGCTCGCGTTGTCTCAAAATCCGCACAAATCTTCTTAACCAACGGATTGACCAGATCCCAGTAAGCTTGTCGTGGTTCTGTTGCATCAAAGATGATTTTTCCGTCCGAAACAGCGCTGACATGATCGACCACTTCCTCGCCGAAGGCAGAAGTTCTCCACAATGTCCCGCCCTGTTCTGCCTCCCATAACCTTGCGGTTATCCAAACTTTGACCCTAGCTTTGACGCGCTTGCCTTCGATCGAGGTTTTGCCGCTTATCGGTCGCGCTTCGCGGAAAAGCCAGTGACGATGAGGCACGTCTAATGGCTGAATCTCGGTGACCTCCACATTGCCTGTAAAGATCACACTCACATCATATTTTTGACTGATTGCCTGGATTGCCTCTGAATTCAGGTTGCTTGCTTGGACGGATTTAAGAACTTCCTCCTGGCTGCCAAGTTCAATGATGCGTGCCGCTTTTTGGTGTTTCCTGATGGTCATCAAGAGCCACCGGGTCACAAATTCGTCCACGTTCCCCTCCGCATTGCAAGTGAAGCCGATTAACCCGACGCGGTCATATTCTCTCAGATCCACTTTAGGTACAATCATCACCTTGGGGACGCACGCCAAGAACAACAGCAGAATTACAGTGCCCAAATACAGCCAAACTCGTCGATTCATTTGATCGCCTTCTTGAGATTTTGTAGGCGCTTGATTCATGGTTCGACAGGCTCACCATCCTGAGCGAAGCCGAAGGACGGCGCGGGAATTTCTTGCGTTGCGTTTATTTCTTTAAGCACCAAAGAGCCGCCTTTCTCATCAACTTCCAATCAGAACCCCGATCACCCAATTCATCAGAAGGAGGTAGTCCATCGCGATCACTGTCCTCCTCGAATTCGGGATGCGTACCGATGATAAATACCCTACCATGACCATAATCAAAGGCTAACATCATAGGTTGATCTCCTATGTCATACTTACCTAAAATGGATATATCAGCCTCGTTGTTAGGCATGAACATTGGACCATAGCAATAAAGAATCCAAGCAGAATCCGGTTCAGATTGCGTTATGGGATGTGTGGAGTCCACCATATTCACTTTGCACA
>Ga0315539_1000722_pt1 | contig 24874 bp, 61 predicted proteins | sample SalMarSW160150MG_FD_203097 | JGI IMG/M metagenome (GOLD analysis project Ga0315539, IMG submission 203097) | Salt marsh sediment microbial communities from the Plum Island Ecosystem LTER, Massachusetts, United States - Salt Marsh Sediment SW1601-150 ... | reverse complement strand
ATTTGACTCCTATTTGTATGTAACTGTCCATTTTATATTTTAACTCAATGCTGTAGAACAATTGCCACAGAATTTCATTGAAGATTTCCATCTTCTACCACATGTTGGACATTGAATCTTAGTTTTAACCGTAATAGGTTTTCTGACTTTAACGACTCTACTTACTTTCTTAACTTCACCAACTAACTTAATAATTATCACTGATGAGTTGCCTTCAAGATTACCCACACATCCATATTGAAATTGTTGGTTAGTCTTTGAACCTTTTACAGTAATACCTTCATCTGATAATGGTTTTGACATATTATATGACATAGATGAAGATGTTATCCCAGAACTACTTTTTGTTAATTCCGATGTTTGAGATGTATACATAAATTGATGAGTTCCAAAACCTGATGAATCATCTATTCCAGAATCCCAATTTATATTAAAAATATCTGGATATACAATCCATGGTTGTTCCTGTTTTTGTTCATACCAAAATTCTACTCTAACCAAACCATCATCTAACCTATCACCTCTAAATTCCGAAATTTCCTTGGTTTTCTTAATAAATCTAAATTTATTTTTAACATTCGTACCTTTAAGAAAACCTTTTAATTCCCTGGTTGAATTTGCTGGTACTATATAACTATAACCACTCATCACATCTTCACCATCAATTTCAACACTAGCTACTGCTGTTCTAGAATCTTTGTTTTTTAGTAAAATAGAATATTCGGAACCAAATGGAAGTTTAACACATCCATTAAATTCTCTCATTATTTTACCCTTATGTTTTATTACTGCTATAAAATTATCTTTATACACCATTATTACCCCTCCTTTTTCAGGCTACAGACTAAAGCCTCGTTTTATTTTAAAGTCTGTTGGAAAAAACGGACAGTTACATTTGCTAATTATTCCTCAATTCTAACTTGTTTGGCCTGTAAACCTTTTTCCTCTTCTTCAAGAACAAAGGACACTTTCTGTCCAGCTTTTAATGTTTTAAATCCATCCATTTCAATACTGGTAAAATGTACAAAATACTCTTCTTCACTACCCTCTGTAATCAAAAATCCGAATCCTCGTTCGTTACTAAACCATTTTACTTCACCACTAAATCTCTCACTCATGATTCTAATTCTCCTTTTTAAAAATATTTATTTTTTTTAATCATCATTATTTTATAGTCTTTTTCTACTTTTCATCATTAATTATTTTCTCTTCATTTGCCGGTTTTCTTAAACTAAAAAACCATTTTACAGGTTTAATAACTAAATAGGCTATTGTATTGTCTATTAAACTCATGATTAAAGTAATTACTTTTTTAACTGATGTAACAATCAAATCGTCCCAAGGAACCGGTGTTATAGCAACTATTTTATCTGCTATAAGAATAATTAAAAGTGTAGTGTACCAAGCTTTTACTGGCCAAAGAATTATATCTAACATTTATTTCCTCCTTTATTTATTGATATAAATCTTTTCAAATAATTAATTGAAACAATTTAATAATAACGATTAATATTCTATTATAACTGTGCGGCTAGAAGACAACCATTGGCTACAGCAGTCATCGGATTTCCAGCCCTTCTAACTCCACTAATTTTTATAGGGAAATATAAATTATTTAAACTTTTTTCGACTTTAGTTACAAACCCTTTTGCGAGTGTTAATCCTCCAGATACAACTATAGGAACTGGAGATCTAAATCTAGGTAATTCATTTTTCTTACTGTTTAGTTCATAGATTATATTTTTAAGTGTATATTCTATTACAGATGAATAATAAACGGACACCGCTTCCGTAATTTTATTATTTGGGTTCATCAGATCAACACCTGATTCTTTTTCTAACTGAACAAGGCTTGGTGATTCATCTAAAGCATTACCAACTGACTGATCGATAAAATCTCCTCCGCGTGCCATTGAAAATTCAATAAGCGGGTCACCTTCATGGAGAACTGCAGCATTAGTCATACCAGCACCATAAGATAAACATATTCCAGTTAAATGTTCTTTATCCAATAGTTCACTTAAACCAATAGCAAAACCCTCGTTTATCGGCATAGCATTGTATCCCATTTCTTTTAAGTATCTTTTCATCATCTCCGCATGATAGATTATATCAAAAGTTGTATCTATCGGTTTTGCTGGCACAGAAAAAATAATTTTACCACCATCTCCCTCACCTATTAAATTTTTAATTATCAATTTTAATATAGGCAATGAATTTTTTTCTTTTGGTGATAAAATACCTTTTTTAAGAGGTCTTTTGGCGATATCATTTCGTTCAATAGCGATTTCTAAAGCGTCCTCGCCTACAACTATAAAATCAGTATTATCAACTATAAAATCTGCTCCTCTTTTTTCTAATGCGACTCTTATACTGTTTCTATTTACCTCCGATTTAGAAACAATTTTATAAAAAGCATCTCGCTGCATTTTAAAATGAGATTTACCATCATCACTTAATTCAGCAGCTACAATCATATTAGTCCCTATATCTAAACCTTTTCCATTACTCATTATAACTTTCCTCCTATTTTTGAAATGGGAGTTTTCCCAATATCCCTTTTAACTTATCAATTTTATTAAACATATTTTCCTGTTCATCTATAGAAACATCTTTAGTATCTAAAAATGGTTCTAATGTTTCACCATCGTTTTTTTCTAAAGGATCAATAAACACCGCCTCTATTTTAGGTCTATCATCTTTATAATAATCTTCAACTTCTTGTTTTTGTACGCCGCTTTTTATAATAGATATTGTTAATTCTTCTAATTTTTCACTGTGTTTTTTTAATAAATTTTTTATTTCTTTATTGTGTTTCTCTTTAATCTCTTCTAATTCTTTATCTCTTCTTTCTAAATCTATAATAAATTGTTTTTCTTGTTTACGATAATTTTTTATTTCTTCCTTTAAATCTTTGACAGCTTCTATTACTGTAGATCTAATCTTATTATCCATTTCTTCTCCAGAATAACCTTTAACTGGTTGTTGTTCCCTTAACTCTTTGGATAATCTATTAATTTCTTTTTTTAATTCTTTTATTATATTATTTTGATCTATATTATTTATTTGTTGTTGTCGTTTTTGTAAATCTCTAGGACCACTACCTGTTAGTTTTCTACCATCGGGCTTTATATATTCCTTTTTATACTGCATAAACAACAACTACCTTTTAATTAAAACCTTATCTATAATTCCATATTCTAAAGCTTCATTAGCTCTCATATAATAATCTCTATCTGCATCCCTCTTTACTTTTTTCTGGGTTTGTCCAGTGTGTTTAGATATTACTTTATGTAACATATCTTTTAAATATATTATTTCATTAGCTTGTATTTCTATATCTGATGCTTGCCCCTGAAATCCTCCCATGGGCTGATGGATCATAATTCTAGAATGGGTTAATGCACTTCTTTTACCTTTAGTTCCCGCCGCTAATAAAATAGCTGCCATACTATAAGCTTGTCCTATACAAATTGTATTAATTTCTGGTTTGATGTATTGCATAGTATCATAAATAGCCATACCTGCAGTAACTATTCCACCATTCGAACTAATATACATATAAATATCTGAGTCAGGATCTTGTGATTCTAAAAACAATAGTTGTGCTACAATAGCATTTCCCACTTGATCATTTATTTGATCATTTAGAAATATAATCCTGTCTTTTAAAATCCTACTATATAAATCATAAACTCTTTCATTGTCCCCGCCACCTTCGATAACATATGGTATTCTAGCCATGGATCGTCTCCTTAATTCTTTAAATTGTTTTTGTCATGGTCGTCCCTCTACTACTATAATAGAGGTTACTTTATTATACTAAATATAATCATCATTTATATATTTGTCAAGGGATTGTTATAATATATTCTATAAAAATTATTTATAATAAAATTTAAAGTTCCCATATCTTCTTCATCTACGACATCATCGGGCCAAATTTGAACGATATTACCAGCAACATTATTCCAAAATACGTGTATAAAATTACCTTTCCAAATGGTAGAAAACGACGAACTAAATCCGGTGGAACTAATTAATTTTAGTTTTTGTTCTGTTATATAAAGATCAATGTCTGTTGTTTTCATTTTTTCTCATATTCTCTAATGCGTAAATTTTTCCATTGTTGAAGCCAAGGTTTTTATAATAATGAAATCCTTCAAGTTAAGATTTCTTTTATTTATAAAAGAAATCTTTTATTCTATTCTAGTAACTTTTATATTCTATTATAGGTTCGGATAAACCGAATTCGGATATTCCGAAATCGACTATTATATTTTCTCCATTCTTTTTTCTAAAATAATTAAACGCGTGATAATTTTCTTTATTATGTTTTTGATCATGGGTGCCGAATTCATAAACACACAATGATTTACCATTCCAAGATTCATAGTGTTTTATTATTATACCTTTATTATTCATACTACTAAGTAAATTAGAAATATGTCCCGCACTGTTTAGTCCGACATTTATAGCTATGTTTTTTTGATTCCATCTAGCTACTAATATTCCATTCTTATGATATTTTTCATATAACAATTTAGAAAAACCATTTCCATTAGGTTTTCTAATTATATATGATGCTAAATATTGCCATACCCTAAATTCTGAAGTTCCTGACCATTTTGAATATTCTTTATTTCTAATAATACTATATGGAGTTTTAAAAAATTGTTCCATTCCTTAATTCCTTTTAGTAAATATTTCCGGCCCATTTTCTGTAATAGCTACTGTATGTTCGAAATGTGATGCCAAACCACCATCCTTCGTTTCTACAGTCCAACCTCCTTTAGTTATTTTATTATCTGGGTCCTTTTCTGTAATCATAGGTTCTATAGCTATTACCATTCCAACTTTTAACATTATCCCAGAACTTACTTTTCCATAATTCAAAATTTGTGGTTTTTCATGTAGATCACGACCTATCCCATGACCACCAAAATTCTTTACTACACCAAACCCATTACTTTCTGCATGTATTTGTATTGTATTAGATATATCACCTAAACGTCCGTTTGAAATTGCTTTTTCTATTCCTTTGTATAAACATTCCTTTGTTACAGATATAAGTTTTTTAGCACTATAAGAAATTTTACCTATAGGGATAGTAATTGCTGTATCAGAATACCAACCTTCATAAATTACACCTAAATCAACACTTAATATATCACCTTCAATTAATTCCCTGTCAGAAGGTAATCCATGTATAATTTCTTCATTTATAGAAGCACATATAGTAAAAGGAAAATTTTTATAACCTAAAAATCCAGGAACAGCTTTATGTTGTCTTATAATCCTTTCAGCTTTATCGTTTAAATACTTTGTGGTAATTCCAGGTTTAGCATTAAGTTTTATTTCTTTTAAAACATTACCAGCAATATAACCACTATTTCGCATTTTATCAAGTTCTTTTTTAGTTTTGAGTATTACCATTTAAATCCTTATCTTTGTTTGTAAGCTCTTTGCACCGCTTCCTCTGTTTTATTTCCATCTATCTTCTTTGCTTTTTTCAATCTTTTTATTTGCGCATTTATCATATCTGCATTTCTTCCTGGAAGCAATTCCAAAAGTTCTTTTATAGTTTTTGTTTCATAATTTTCTATAAGAATTTGTTTTTCTGTGTACGTCCAGGTTCTTCTCCTTGCCATTTTTTTTTATACCTCCTTGAATCTATTTATATGTTAGAATATCCAACATGTTCAGTCGTTTTGTTAATAATTAAATCTCCAAAAGTTTGAGTATTGCCTGGAGAATTATTCGAATACAAACATTCCATTGTGTCTTGTCTTTATTATTGGATCTACATAAATATTAAAACCTAGCTCCATTAAAACTTTACACACATAATAATCCTCTGATAAATAATCTTCGTTGAATACTCCTGTTTTGAAAATGTCATATAATTTCATATTGGGATCGCCGGCTCCACGCGTATGAGGGTTTGGATAATAAATATCATTATTATCTTTAGCATTTTCCACTAGAGCGTTTACTGCATTTCTAGACAACATAAATACTGCAGTTCCTACTTTATCTGTTATTATTAGATCTCCCTCTTTCCCTAATTGTTTTCCTACATTATATACTGGACTTCCGGTATTTATATTTTTTCCTTTTAGCGCGACTGGCGCGCCAATAACATCTTTGTTATGATATAGAAGCTTCATTAATCCTTCCGCATGTAAATGTATATCTGCGTCTAAAAATAGTAAATGTGTAAAATTTAATGTATTATAGAAATACGAAATTATAGTATTTCTACCTCTTGTGATTAAACTTTCGTTTCCTAATGTCATTATTGTAAAAGGTATTTTAGCTTCATAGAATGACATTATTGAATGTAAATAATCAGAATGTAATTGACTATTGTAACACGGCGTGCCAATAAATAAATTAACTTTTATTTCCTTTCCCATTTTAACTCTCCTTGTCTTCTAAATATAAAAAATTTTCGGATATTAAGATTTTTAAACCTAATCTTTTCATTGCTTTTTTATATTCATTTTTAAACATATCATACATTCTATCTAAAAAATCATATAAGTAATTAATAGATATAGCTTCCTCTTTAGATTCTACACTATTTAAATATTCCTTAACCAATTTATAGGCTGCATGAGGATTAATACCGTATTGTTCTAAATACTCATGTGTTCCTACATTTAAACGTCCTGTCATTTCTACATCTCTTATACTATGAAGAAATGCTGTTTTAACATGTTCTTCTATTTCCGCGCGCTCCATATCCAACTCATCCCATTTTTCTGGAATATTATAAGATTCTTTTATTTCATTATATGCTTCTTGATACATTCCTACTTCTTTAAGAGCACCTTCAATATAAATATTAGAATCACTTATATCTGCTGCAAGTTTCTGAATTTTAATATCTATCTCCTGTAACTTAAAATCTACTAATATAGGATCATCTTCTTTTTTACCTTCTTCAATGTCGGCTATTTGATTTAATAAATTTTTTTGTTCATATAAATACCTATCTAATCTGACTTTTTGTTTTCTTAACTTAAATATATTTTCTTTTAATGCCGATCTCTTTCTTTCTATTTTAGCCAAACATTGTTTTATTCTTCTATATGGTGATTGTGCTATCATATGTAGTGACATAAGTTTGCCAGTAGCTTGAGAATTTTGTTTGCCAAAAGATTTAGTAGCTCTATTTATTTCTGGCATTCTATTTGCCACTAATTCTAATTTTTCTTGATCAAAGGTTTTAAAATCCACCAATTCTTTTGCGTTTGGATCAGCGCCACGAGTGGCAATCCGCATATAAACATTATCTTTATCAATCAACTCTTCTACTTTTAAAGTCAAATCTTTTATCTCGTCAGGTTTTACTAAATCTTTAATCATAATATATCCCTTTCCTTTATTTAATCCAAATCATCAAAATACTCTTCCATATTCTTTTTAATTTTGATTTTATCCACTAACTCTTTCATAATCTCTAAAATTTCCTTGTCAACAGTACCTTTTTCCATTGTTTTATTAATATTTGTTAATAAATCGATTTTTTGTTTTTGTAAAAAATCATCTAGTTTATCCATAGCGACACCCCCAAAACAGGCACCTATATTGTATAGAATTGATTTTTTCTACAATTTATAGGATTAGTTAGTTTATTCTGTATGTATTGGACATTCAGAACAATTAGGACATCCACGTAAAAATCTTACACTTTCCCATTTAGGATAGAGTTTTTTTGCTTCACTTTTTAAAAGCCATTGTGAAGAACCACATGCTAGACAATAAAAAAGTAACCAGTCTTCATCATACAAAGCAATAGTACACTCTTTACATATAGGTATTCTTAATAAATCTAATACTTTATTGTTGTCTTCCTTTTTGCCCATGTATTGGCATAAATAATTCACAGCCGGTGGAGGTTGCACTCCTATCCCATGATTTAAATGACAAAGTTCACCTATTAAATCTATCTTTGCTATAAGATTGTCCAAATGTGTATCTAAAATGTCCATTGTTATTAATTACCTTTCTTTTTATATTATTTAACCTTTTCAAGTGTTTGTTGAATTTTTTACTTTTCTTTTCTAAATAAACAATATCATCGCCTGACCATTTCATTGTTTATACCCATCTCTAAATAATTTTTTACACCACCATTTAGCAATATCTAAACGCCATTTTTTTGATTCCCTTACTATCCAATATAGTTTTCCATCTATCCATAATGGATGGAGTAAAATACCAAAACTATTATTAGGAATGCGATCAAACACTTTTTTGGTTAAATTACCCCAAAATCTGTCCTCATCTTCTAATATTTTAACAGAATTGGGTAGTTTTTTACCATCTACAGAATAAATTCCATAGTCTTTCATGTTTTAGGGGCTCCAGATTAATTTTAATTGTGTACAAACTGATTTACAATTTCAATCATTAACAATTCAGCAGCGAGTTTTGAAGCTACAACCCCAGCCACTTTAGACATCAATTCATCTATAACAATATGATTAATTCCATTTATTTCTTTTGTTTGGATATCTAATTCTAAAAATGTATCGATTATATATTGTTTATACCCTTTTTCAAATCTATCTGTAAGCTTTTCTATTTCTATATCACTTAATTCAAGTTTATATCCTTCTATATATGTTCTAAATATTTCGGCGATTGAATCTCTTATTAATACATATTTTCTATATTCCGAAATACTGGTATCTTTTTTATACATTTTGATTATTTATAACCCCCACTAATAAAGAACTAGGACTTTCCTCCATATTCAAAATCATAACATCATATACATCTGCTGATGTAGTAACAAAACCAGCATTTTCCAAAGTTTTCTTGGTAAGACCTTCTGCGTCTTCTCTACAAATTGCACTAGCAATAGCCCTTCCTGAATAACCTTGAATTGATGTAAATTCTACATCGTATAAATTATATTCCTTTTCCTCACCCATAACTTTATCCTCCAATACTTATGTTAATATCTACCATTACTTATGTTAATATTTACTATTTCTTGAACTTCTCCAAGAAATTTTACTTTTTCTTTATGCAAATTATTACATTTTTTGAATCTATTAAAATCATAATGAGATACCAACATTTCTATATGTAATTCTTTCATCAAGATTACATTACCATTATACCATTCATCATACCACTCAGATACGCTACGTATTAAACTAATAAGAAAAGGATCTTTTTTTATTATAGACATTAGTTTCCACCCCATTATAGTCGTATTTTTTACAAGAATAAAAATTTAATATAAACGTCCTCTGAAAGCCTGTTTGAGTATTCCATCTGAAATCATTTCTTCGCCATCCCATAAACATCCTTTACATAATATTATATTGCAAGGTATTATTTTTAAAAATACTACGGAATTAGCGCCGCATCTTTCACAAATTATTTCGCCAAATCCACCATCAGCGGTTCTTGGTTGGTCTATTATATCAAATAGTATGTCTTTTTTCTTCATAAACAGGCCCCATTTTACTATTCGGTTATTATAAGTCTCTATATTAAAGAAGTTAGTTAATTCAATATTTTTTTAAAATACACCAATAACATTTTTTATCTTATCCAGCTTCATAAAAATATAATCTTTACAAAGATGCATGTATGTTTTTCTTTTCTATTTATGTATTTTATTCACCCTTCAATTTCATATCTTTTTTCATAGCTAAACATTTTGCCATATCAAAAGCATAATCGTATATATGAAGACCTTTAGATGCGGCAATTATTTCACCACTTTCCACTCCTATTTCAGCTGCCATATGTTGTTTAAGCATTTCTATAGCTGCTAAATTAGCAGGAAAACCACCCCATAAATCCCATGATCTAAAGTATACAAAAAAGTGAAGTTTATTATTTTGTATTCTTGTATCAATATGTCTTAAACATGGTGGGTCTCCTAATAATATGTCTCCTGGTTGACCTATTTGTAAAATCAGTTGGTTGTTTCTATGACCATATTTTTTATAAATATCTATAACAGTTTGTATCTGATCGGGATTTCCTACCAACCTTTCACCATAAGTGTAATCTTCTCCAGGCATTTTATGTGATGTCATTAAATATGGTAGATATTCATCTAAATAATCATCATCAACTGGATTAGGCATTCCATATTGTTCTGGTATCTGTGGTAATAGTGGTAATGTCTCTGGGTAGTTTATTTTCACTGTTACATAGTCAAATTCTAATCTTTTTTGTCCTACATAAGAACCTCGATCTATAATATGTACTCTCCCATATTTTTCATCTAATATTTTAAATAATAACTGAAACCAAGCATCTGAAATATCTCTACAACCTGGGTTTGTTAAATCTACTGTATTCATACTTTACCTCTCCTATTCTTAAATTCTATTTTATAACATTTATTACAATAATATTTACGATTTCCTCTTTCAGTAATTCCAAAAAATGACATTTTATTTTTACAATTAGAGCAAATCATTAAGTTACATCACCATTAGTTTTTCTTTTATCTTTTTCATAAGGCGCTACTTTCTGATCCCACCACTCATCGGCGGCATCTATCATAGCTGATCTAACCATTGTTAAATTTTCGTAATTAATATTTAAATCTTTCATAACCTCCACACCTAGTTTATATATACAATAAGTAAGTTCTCCTTTCACAAAAATATTTCTTCCAGCATGCACTAAAGCAGCGTCAAATTTTTTTCTATCTTCTTCTTTGATGTACGGCATAACTAGGTCCTCCTTCATTTTTAATTCCACCATTCCGACATATTAAATATAGGATATATCCATTCTGGTATTGGGTATTTATTTCTTGCAAATAATACAACACCGATAATAGGTTCCCTATATTTGAATTTATCAGCAGTTTTTTCCATACTATTTCCAGTTGTTAAAACATCATCTATTATCAAGTAATGTAAAGCTTTTTTATTTACATATTTTTCTAAAATTTTAGCTATTTTTGTTCCGCCGGTAGGAACGCCATATACACCATTAAATTTAAATCTTTTAGAAACTAAATAAGCCAATGTTCCTATATCTTCACTTGTTAGAGCGTCACACTCTATTTTAAAATCACTTTCTTCACCAGCATGCATTATAAAATTTTTCTTTTCAAATAAGGTATTTCTCAAAACATTAAATTTCCTTTCTTATCTTTGGGACAAGGTTCTAATCCAGCGGGCTTCATTTTTTCGTTAAAATTAAACCTACTGTATACTGTTCTTAAAACTTCCATTTTCCTTACTATACTTACATTTTTACTATCACATTTAATACACTTCAATATGCCTTGTAATGCATAATGTATATCATTACAATTTTTACAATGTAATTTCACTATTATATAACGTTGTTTTAAATCAAAAGTATTACAATTTGGACAAGGTTCGTCTCTGTTTGGTTTCTTAATATAACCATACCAACCACATTTATTACAATATACCCAAATATATTCTGTCTTTTCATAGATTTCATTCCAGGGTGTTTCAGGCACTGTAGGTAATGTTTTCAACATTTCTTTGCTTATTAAGTTTCTCATACCATCAATCGTCCATATTAAAGTATTGACTTCATTAATGTCCCCATTACGTTTTAATACTTCCTTTTTTAGATCAAACAAATTCTTTTCTAATTTTGATAAAAAATTTTTATTATTCATTTATTAGTCCTTTTTCTTCAAATTAAACAACTAGTTTTCCGGTGTGTTTATCTAGTATTGTTATCTCTTTTGGGTTAGTAATAGTATATCTTACTATATTAAACACCAATCTAATTTTATTAAATAAATATTGCATATGCTAATCCTATATGTATTAGTATTATTATTAAAAATGCCCAAATAAATCCTTTTAAAAATTCTTTATTCATTATATCATTCCTGTTTTCTTTAAAAATAGTAGAATAATACCTATAATTATACACGTACTTATTCCTATTATAATAGGCCGCCATATATCTTGCCATTCATCCTCAGAATTTTTTTGATGGTTATCTATAATATCCCATGCATTTTTAATGTTAGTTGCAAATTGTTTATCCATATAAGGATGTCCTGAATAATATCTCCATTTAAGTTGAAATTTTTTTCTTCTTTGTGGATAAAATTTTTTACCTTTTTGTAAAAGTCTATATTCCATTTCTCTATCTCCCATCCCGCAATCTCGGATATGTGTATATTTTATGTCCACATTTTGGACATCTAGAATTGTTAGGATAAATTTGACCGCACTTATTACAAGTTCGTTTTACACCATAACTTTTGGGTTTATCACATTTATTTCTTACAGGATATCTATAATTATTTATATCTGAGTTATTTACGCTTGGGCCGTCTACTCCTGCGCACATGTTTTTTCTCCTTTTTATCTATTCTATCTAATTCTTTACATCTTTCTATTGTAGCCACTAAATCACCAAGAGAAGCACACTTACTTAGTGGTATCTTTCTTGGATCTTTTTGAAAACATACATATCTTTTCCAATGTTTATCGGTTATACCTGTTATTTTCCTTATTGGCATTTTTATTTTTCTTTTTTATTAGTTAATTTTTTAACTTCATCAATTAATTTAATAATAACATCTACGATTTCTTTAACCTGCTGTCTTACAAATTCTTTATCCCTTTCGGTCATCTTCATTATTTTTCTCCTTAAAAATAATTAAATAATGTTATACTATACACATAATAATTTATTTTTTCCTGTTTTTTATTTTTCTATTTCTATACCTTTTTTCTAATTCAGCAGCATGCTTACAATATGGATTTGGTCCATGTTTATCAATTACAGGTTCCTCATTATAATACCTACATAATGCCTCATACTCTTCTATATCATCATATATTGCGCTTCTTAAATCAGTCATTTTTATTATTATCCTTTTGTTATTTTATAGCTACCAGAAAATATTCATAAACTAGTGATTTGCTTGTATCAATACCATATAATTTTTTTAATTCAGCTATTTCCTGTTTAGTTTTTAAAAATACTTTTTTATACTGGAAGTCAGAGAACTTGGCTATTTCAATCATTTCTTCTATACTATATGGTGTATGAAAGCATTGCCAACCTACAGTATCCCAAACTCGTAAGTATTTTCCATCAATTTTTAAATTAAGCCCGAGATTTCTTATGACCTTTTCCGCACTATCATAAGAAGGAAGGAAAGCTATAAATATTCCACCCTTTTTTAAGACTTGGAAAATTTCCTTTACCATAAGATAAACTTCACTTCTTGCTGGCGGTAAAATAGAATTAATTGATATTATACACTCAAGCGTTTCCTTACCGAAGGGAAGATTTATTGAATCGGCTAATATATATTTAAGTTTTGGATGTTCGTATTTGTTTTTAGCTTCATCAAATATGGACCAACAGAAATCACTGGCTACGACCTCTATATCGTTATCAATCAAATCTTTGTTTAAGTATGAGGTTGGCCCAGCGCCTAAGTTCAACACTTTTTTTATATCTTTTCCTATAATCTCATTTATTATTTGTTTTCTGCGTTGAGGAAATTTTGTTAAAGAAAATACTTTATTGTCATAATCTTTACTAACTTCTATCCATTTTTCCCTCATAATTTTACTTCCTTTATTTTTTCTTTCTCAAGTACCTAGTTTTCTTAAGCATTTTCCTATGTTTATGTTTACGTTTCTTCTTTTTTTAACTACTGTTCCCAGTTTAACCCCTCCTATTTTCCTATTTAATTTTTAATCCAATATACTTTAATATTTCTTTTATTTCAATCCCTATTATTAATCTGTAAAATATCTTTCTGATAATTTACAAGCTTCTAATTCATTTTTGACCCACGTATGTACAGCACTTCTTACAAATGGATGCCTACAATATTCATCAGACATATAATCACCGTCAAAAATACCAATAACAGCTTTATCAGGTGAATCAGCGTACCATGCTAATTCAAACATAGTTCCTATAAGTGCTTTCTTGTGGTCATATCTGTGGAAGTTGGCAAAACAGATCGAGCTTCTTTTAACTGCCATTCTATCTTTAGGAACAATTAAATCCACTCCTGCGGTTTCGTAGACTTTTTCGCGGGCGGTAAATTCAGTTTTTACACTTCTATTAAATGCGTTATGACAGGGATCTATAATTCTCCAAGAATTACTATTATCAAAGTATTCTCTCACACGTGCTCTCCACTCATAACTTTCTGGGGCAGCAGAAGATATCTGCCCTATTAAATAAATTGTTTGATTCATTTTCCTTTAATTTTTTAAATATTTTTTTCAAAAAACCCTCTGTTTGTTTTATTCTCTTGTGTGTTTTCCGCCAGAAGGATAACTTTTGTTAACGACCACTATGTTTTAATTAAAACATTATCATTAACATCATATCTTTCTAATTCCTTCTCTAATATATGACTTATGAAATCATCTATAGTATCAAAACCAAATGCAACCCTGCAATCTTCTAAAATAGACCAGGCATCTTCAGAAAATTCTAATTCTACCTTGTTTTCAACCATTGGTTTATTTATCCTTTTCTTTTAGTAGTATAATAAATATACAATAATAGTAATAGTAATATTAACTTTCTACTATTCGTTCTAATCTTGCCTTTGATACCATCTCTGTAATTCTTCCTACTTCTTCAGGTGTTAAATTTAAGAATTTAATTGCATCACCCACTTCATAATTATGATTTCTTAACTTTTCGACTTTTTCTTTTTCCATAATTCTTCTCCCTAATCCTGAAAACATTCCCTTCAAAACACTAAAACCATATCTCAATTTTTCTATTATGCGCGAGAAAAATTTTTTATTTAAAAAGGTTTAGGACCTTTTGGTATATCTCTTGTTTTATTACCTTTTTCTATATTCATCTATAATCTCCATTGTCCTATTAGGGGTCTGTTTCCGATGGGTATCTTTTATTTTGTTTTATGTGTTTACCATGCCTACAGACCCCATAAGATTTTAATAATATTGCGATCTTAATTCTGGCCATTTAAATGGAATTGGCTTGCCAGGTCCTGGACCATTTATTATCCACGGAATCGGTTTTGGTTTCATTATAACTCCTTTTCAGTAACAAGACTTACTATAACAATAATAATAACACTTACCATCATAAAGGCAAATGTGTGACACACAATAGTTGCTATAGCACAAACAATAACACTCATAAGGGCTAAAGCTTTTAACTTTTTATCCAGAACATCAAGATCTTTCTTCTTGTTAAATAAATTCATATTATTCTTTTTCTTTAGTTTTAACAATTTCAACTTCTACTGGTACTCCGTGAGTATGGCATGCTTCAAGTTTTTTTTACTCTTGCTTCTAATTCTTTTATCATTTCAAACAATGCATTTACGTCCATTTTTTTCTCCTTTATTTTTATTTATTTTTCTTTTTCCTAACATATTACTTAAAACGGTTATGGTTTCGATTCTGGCCATTGTTTTCATCCATAAGGATATTTAGATGGAATCGTAAAATCCTGACCCCAAAAAAGAGACCAAATTCCCAACTACACTTTCCCTACTTTTCGTAATTTTACTATATAATATCGTTCAAATCGTTTGTTGAAATGTGGACTCCAAAGTGGCTCTTTTTGGAACAGCCAGTACCATAAGTTATCAAAAATAATGGTCAGTTTAACATCTGAGTATATTACATGTCTGTCTACTTCAGTGGCAGTTTTCATATAATTCCTCCATCGAATCATAAACAACATCAAAATTCCAATTATATTCCTCATCAGTTTTATTAAATAAATAAGATAAAATCTCACAAGCTTTTATATGCACATCATTATCATTAAACATAACATTTTTACTTTTGTATATAGATTTAACATCTCTACATATTTTATTCATTAAATATTCTATATTTTCTTCAAATCTTTTCTTTGCTTCTATATCAGTTTCCATTAATCAATCCTTTAGTCTTTATGAATATTTCTAAAATAATCCATAATTCCATTCTCAGTGTAATGGTCTATTTCAGCCCCACCTTCAGTTAAAATATCTAATATGGTTTTCCAATCTTCTTGTTTAATAATAACGTACCCTGTTTTAGAATGATCTACACTGATATTAGCAATTTTTATACTCATCTTTTTAATCCTTCCTACTTATTAGAATGGTTAGTTAATTTTTTCTTTTTTTTTATTATCTTTCTCATAAAATATTTTTCTGAGTGCTACTTCTTTTGCGATACTTTTAACTGCCATGTCGAAAACTTCATTCTTATGTATGATGGATTTGTCCATTTTTATTTCTTATCTTTCTGTGGGTCATATTCAGTTAATTTTGTTTCGCCTTTCACTTCAGTCCACCAAACAGATTTACGATCTGTAATATTATAAACTTCTGCTAATTTTTTAGCTTGCTCTCCTAAACAAGTATTAAATATTAAATTATGAATTTTATTTTTTATATTCATTATAAACAAATTCCTTTTTCTTTATCTTTTTAATAATATAATCATTATTTTTCATTTGTCAAATAAAAATTTGTATTTTTTACAAAAAACTTCTTCGCGCGCGCTAATAAACATCCACTGCTTCTAAATCATCTATATGTTTTTCACATGATGGTTGACCTCTATTATAAGCACCGGAAAATTTTTTTGGTTTGGTTTTTTTTTGGGGAATGTTTTTTACTTATAGAATAGTAGTATATTACTATTTTTTGATATTGTACTATTGGAGGGGATTATACTATGTTGTTATTATGTCATATTATAATATTCTTTTATTTCATTTAATTTTATACCAATTATTTTAGTATTTAATTTGTCTGATTTTTTATTATTTTGTAAATGTGTTAATACTTGTAAATTATTTTCATGATGTTTACCTCCTTTAGATAATGGTATAATGTGATCTACTTCATGTAATATTCCAATTGTTTTGGTTTTCATTCTTGAATATTTATATATTAATCTTATATCTTTTTTGTTAGCTGTGGGATCTTTAGCCGATTTTTTCCTAATGCGTATACGTGGATTTTTTCTTCGTTGTTTTCTTTTATATTCTCTGCGTTTTTCCAGATTATTTTTTGACCATTGTTTAGTATTTTCTCTCATTTTTTCCCTGTTGTCTTCACAGTAAATCCATGAATAGATAGATTGACATTTTTTACATCTACCTGTTATATTATCCGTAGTTATTCTTGCGAACATATTTTTAGGCATAAATCTACCACACGAATTACATCGATATATTCCATCTGGGTTTTCTCTTCTCTCTTTTATTAACCATTTCTTTCCTTTCCACAATTTTAATTTTGATTCACGTTCTTTTTGTTCGATTTTCTTGTTTTTTTGTAAAACAATTCTTAATTCCTTCTGCAGTTTTCTTAAATCATTTTGCCAGTCATAATATAGTATATGATTGGGTATTTTGTGGTATTTACTATAACTAATCTGTCCAGTTTTGTATTTATGTTTTTTAATTATTCTATTAATATATTGGGCACATGCATAACCACATTTAGAACTACAATATAATACAGTAAAAGATATTTTATTATCTCTACCTCTACCTTTTCCAGTATTATACCAATGAATCATTCTACTAACTTGTTTGGATTTTGGTGTAAACCACTTTTTACAAAAAAAACATTTAATTTGAAGTAATCTATGGTCTTTTGGATCTCTTCTAAATTCTTCTGTAAACCATGATATTTTATGATTGTAAGTTTCATATCTAGCTTTTCCCACTATATCAGCAAATGGAGCTGCTCTTGTTTTTCCATTTTTCTTATTTATTAAAGATTTCATTTCATACCATTCTGGAGTTCCTTTTTTTAACCCTAGAGGTTGTCCTATTATACCAATAGTTGGTTTTTCTTTTGGTTTAGGTCTTGGATTTCTAATTAATTGATATCTTTGTTTTCTTAATCGTTCCCAATCCTTTTTCCAAATAACATGTAAATGTCTACACTCAACATCACAATAATGATTTCGCATAGTTACTGGTTTTAAGAAGTCACTACCACAATACCAACAATGATCAATATATTCCCATTGTGTTTCTATATATCTTATTTTACCATTTATTTCTATACCCCAATCACTTATTAAATATTTTTCTCTAGTTTTATATTTTCTTGGACCATAATAAGGTTTGGTTAATCTCAACACATCTAAAATTTCCCAACATATTTTCATATATTAACCCTCCTATAATAATATAAACATTAATTGTAATTTGTCAAGAAAAAAATATATTCTATTAAACCACAATGTTATGGTATAATGGGTGAAAAATTTCAATTTGAAAAAAATTGTGCCTCAGGGAGCCCTCACTCCGAACAATAATTATTTATATATTGTTAACAATTATAGGGCCACCCCATTGATGCGCCCTTACTCCGCACCTAAACTATAAACAAATGAGTTTTTATTATAGATTCTATAACATTTATTTTCTTTCTTTTCCAATCCCGATTTTAAAAAAGGAGGTATTTATTATGATTAAGGACATTAAAAAACTGTTTTACACATTGACTAAAGCACAGCAAGCTGTTTGGGTAAGAGCAATTAAAGCTGGTTTCTCACCTCTTCTCACTACGAACAACAAACTTCTTAAAAAACGCTGTCCAGTATGTTACCGCGTTGGTCTCATCTACAGTAAAGCGGGCGTTTCTTACCTCGCTTGCTCTAACGAACACTTCATTAAGTTCGACTAACCCTATCTTACTATCGGGGTGCGTGGTTTCCGCGCATCCCGATTTTAAAAAAGGAGGTATGTTATGTTATACAAACTGTCTGTAAAATACACTTCTGGTGTTGTGCATGTCCGCGCATCAAGGGACGGAGAAAAACTCATGTCTAAAGCACATGAACTCATCGACACCAACCAGGCTTATTGGGTTATGGTATCTAATGAAACAACTTTCACTGTTTTATTAGAACGCGCATTATAAATGTGCAACTAATCGGGGTGCAGGCTTTCCTGCATCCCGATTTTAAAAAGGAGGTGCAATTATGTTATTTAAATTCTATTTCACAGATGGTACAGTTAGTACCTTGCGTGCTAACGATGATTTAATGGAAGATGTAATAAATGTCTACGGTTATCCTCATAAAGTAGGCATTGATAAAATTGAAATTCATCACGGTGATGGATACCACAAAACTTTTGTACCTGAATAAAGAAGGAGGTGATACAAATGGCTAGTTCTATTGCTCTTGCAGCTAACAACCGTAACATACGACGTTTTGAACACATGCAGAAGAAACTTATTACAGCTATAGACTATCGCGCAAAACATGTTGATGAGGATGTACTTGACAAACACCTTACCAGTGTGACCGAGGATGGAGAACGTACTTGGACGTTCAAATAATCCTTAACCAATCGGGGTGCAGGCTTTCCTGCATCCCGATTTTAAAAAGGAGGTGCAATTATGTTATTCAGATTTCCCAAACCCAAATCTGGAATTGTAGTTGAAGAACCTAAATTCTTCAAGGGCGTACTAATAAGTTCAGTTATTTGTATACCATTTTGGTTAGTGGTATTGTATTTTGTTTGTTATTAGTACATAAACTCTTAACTATTACACACGTCCGGAGCTCGGGAGACGCCGCGTAAGTGGGAATGGATAAACTGAGCAATTAATTTTTAAGAAAGGAGAAGGACAATGGCAGGAGTAAATAAAGTTATCTTGATAGGAAATCTTGGTAAGGACCCAGAACTTAGGTATACCCCTGATGGTACACCTGTAGCCAATTTCAGCATTGCAACATCCGATAGCTGGGTTGACAAACAATCCGGTGAAAAGAGAGAGAAAACTGAATGGCATCGTATTGTTGCTTGGAGACGTTTAGCTGAAATATGCAGTGAGTATCTTACTAAAGGTCGGCAGGTTTTTATTGAAGGTAAACTGCAGACCAGGTCATGGGAAAAGGATGATGTCACTCGTTATACCACTGAAATCATTGCACGTGATGTGCAGTTCCTTGGTAGACGTCAGGATAATGACACTGATTCTTCACTGCTGGTACCTACAACACCACCGGTAGACACCACTAATAAGATAGGTGATGATATTCCATTCTAATCCTTAACCAATCGGGGTGCAGGTTTTCCTGCATCCCGATTTTAAAAGAAGTTAACTATTACAAAAGGAGGATATCATGACACCAAAAGAAATTAAACAATTTATTATTAATCGTAAATATTTTGTTGGTTGGACAGTTGCAATGTTTATTAAACAACTTTATCCAGAACGTTTTAAATCTCCAATTAGACCTGATGATGATGGAGTATTATTACCGGGTGGTTGTAAACTTACAAGAGTAAGACAAGGAAACAAATGGTTTCTTAAATCCTATTCTGATAATGATATAGATCTAATCTGTATGGAACTATCACAGTTTAAAACTATAGATATAGATATTGATATTAGTCCACAGAATATATATGGTGATTCTGTTTGGATGTGTATTAATAAAAAAAGAAATTAACTAATATAAAAGGAGGTGTTATTATGATAGACACAGAAGAAAGGGTTTTAGGTGGAGAGGTCAACTACTGCTGTGAAGGATGCGGTAGGGTGGACCACAAGGACAAATCCAGATGCACCGCTTACAAGTTTCCTTGGATGATGTGGCGACTTGGTATTTGTCCGCTCGCTACACACGTTGAGGTTGCAGTTAAGAAGACCAAAACTAAGGTACGTGTGGGTCAACAAAAACAGAAGAAGAAAGTTGCTTAAGGAGGATGTTGTGAAAAAGACATTTAAAGAGGATGTTGTAGATTTGGAAGTTAAGAAAAAAGAGTTATTAGAACAGATTAAACCACATGTATATCCTACTTCCCAAATATTCCATAAACAGATAACTGTTGAGGAATACATTATTAGTATCTCAAACTTCTTTAGTAAAGAGATGTTGGATAGAAGAATGAATATAGAGATGTCACCATTATTCGCTGAGTTAGGGGTAGTTCTATATAAACTTGGTGAATTTAAGTTTTAGCGATTGGAGCTTGCTAAGGTCAAATAGGAATCTTAGCACTTGTTAAAAAACAAAAGACCAAAAAGTGTCGAAAACCTGAAAGGTGGTGATATCATGTTATGATTAATTCAATCCCCGAGCTGGTGGTAATGGCGAGCCCCCTCGGGGAGGCTAACTCTACCATAGACGGTTCACAGTCCGTTTGAGAAAAGAGGATGAGTCAAATAAATTACAGGAGGTGGTAAATAATGTATGGATTTATATTAACGAGACTAATTCTTCTTTTTATATTAACTACATGTTGGTTTGTACATTGGTACAATAAACCTGTTTATGTACAACACAACACATGTAAAATAGAGGATTTGGTAGATAACCCTGAATCCATTGAAATAGCTGTACGGAAGATGGGTTCTGGATATAACTATGTTATATCACCTGATGGAACATTAAGAGTTAACAAAGGTGATGGTGTATGGTTGGTACTTAAATATTAAAAGGAGGTATTATTATGGATTGCTATCCAGACTTTGATGATGTCTTTGATCCTGACTGGTTCATTGATGAACATTATAGTCAAGAAAAAGATGATGGTGTATTAGGAGATGATCCTTTTGATGAAGGGGGTGATAATTAATGGACGAAATCACTAAAATAGAAACAGAATTTGGTACTTTCTACACTTGTAATAACTGCGGCGCAACGGCTGAATTACCAGAAGCGATTAAACATCATGATACATGCACTCCGGGAGAAGCCAAATACTGGAAAGACTTCTATAATGAAGCTAATAATGAAGCTAATAAAGAAGAAAGAGGTGATTAAATGGAATTCATAGGAATGTTATTCTTTATTGTATTCTTTATTGTATTGGGAGCGTGGCCAGTATTATTACTTCTAATTGTTTTTGGAATAGTTGGCACTATAAGTTTGATACCTGATGTATTAATACCATCATTTAAATTATCATTAAGTATCATATTGATAGTGGTATCATTAGGATTTTTATTCTCAATATAATAACTAAATCATTAATCATAAAGGAGGTAATGCTGTGCAATCAATCCCTTTTCTATCCCGATTGATTGAAGTTAATGAAGTAAACCAGGTTCATGGTATGATCACGGACCACAAGGATGGCTTCAGTGCCATAGAGTTTCGTTTCAGCGTTTTTTACTTATAAGGACTATTTACAAAAACTAACAACTGAGAAAGGAGGACATTATGAAAGAAATTGACAAAAAATTGGAAAAGGTATATCTGAGGTTACACAACTTCATTTACAGAAAATGTGGTTTTGTTTTCCCAATCACCAAAAGAAAATCAACAGTAAACACACTCCTTCATTTGGGTAGGACATCCGCAATGTATGAATTGGGTATACACAATGATATGGTTCTATCTAAAATAAAAAACGATATCACATCAACATTTGATCCCCATTCAGTGTATTCCGTAATTGGTGGTATAAGTATAAGTAATATTAAGGATGCCAAAAAATTAATAACCGCATGTAAAGCTACTGACCTATCGTCGGGATACACCAAGAAGATGAAAGTTACCAATGGTAGAGTATTTGGATTTGTTACTAAAACAACAAAATTACCTGCGTTTCATATATGGCTCGAATATGATGGAATGGAAATGGAACGTATCATTATCCCTCAAAATCCGTTTAAACACCACATAAATGGTAATTACTCTAAATATGCCATTAAAGCACAACAAGGAGATCAGATTTCCTGGATTATAGATGCCAAAACAGAAAATTTTAAAGAAAAGTGGGTAGCTTCTATAATTAACAGTATTATTGAGGATATGAATCCTGATAAAAATGAAAATGATTTACCTAAAGGATTAGATCAAGAAACACTATCACTTTTACACATGGACGAACCAATTAATCAATTGAAGGAGGTGATAATATGACTATTGAAGACGCTCACGTGCTCGTTCTTTATGGGTATATTAACGAAGACCAAAGCGATTTCGAAAATGCTAAGGCTTTGGGCATCGATTTTAATAGTGCCACATGGTGCACAGACTTTATTGTTAAGTGTATAGCTCATGGAAAAGGTTTAGTGCACGCTTTGCTAGCGATAGATTTTTTGCGTGGCGCTAAATTAGGTGCTTATGGGATAATGACTCACAAAAGAGCTGAATGGCTTCGAGGATTTGCTACAGCGTTGTCCCAGGTTAAACTTGGAAATATTGATTTGGGTAAAATTAAATCTATTTGAAAGGAGGTGATTTAATGTTAGAAAAAGTAAAGGATTTAATATTTGAAAAAATAAAGAAGGATATCAACAAAAGAATGTCTCAGTACAATGATTCACGACATCCAACCAGTGATGAAGTAACAATAGCATGGCTTGTTCTTGAAATAGAAAGATTAAAACAAAATAAAGGAGGTGAATAACATGTCAGCTAAATTACTTGAATTTTATGGTCTTTCTTTAAACAGTAAGGGTGTCACTTACTTTTTAATGGTAAAGGAAGAGGACGCGAATAAGACATTTCAATGTGATATAAACCTCGCTATACCTAACGATCCTGAATTTAGATTAATTGGTGTTATCTTCGGCGCGCAACAATCCATGGTATTAAGAAAGGTTAGGAAAAGTGTTTTATTGTCCAGACAAAGGTCATCATGATGTACGAACACCGAGCTCCGCACCACCACCAAGCGGGGCTCGGTCAACTACCTCTTCTTACACTTTCTTCCTGCTTGTGCGGTGATACCACTCCGTACAATCAGGGAGAGGGTATGACCTCAGTGGCATCCCTTTCCAATTCCCGATTTTATGAGATACTGGACGTTTATTAATTACTTACAATCAGACTTTTCGATAGTCGATGGTCCCGGCTATGGGCTTTTAGGTTTTCCGAAGCCCGATGGATGAAGTATAATAAATAAACACAAACAAACAAGAAAGGAGAAAAACTATGCACCCTAAACTTATTATCAAAAACATTATAATCGGCTGCTTCTTCCAATTAACGAGTAATATAGGAAGATGCATCAATTTCGTTTCAGGACCACATGAAGAAGACGAGGTCATAGTAATGGCCGAAATAGAAATAGATGAAGACCTCGTCGGGGAGATAATGATGGTACCAATGTGTAATATATACCCAAAAAGGGAATATACAGCAATATTGGAAGCATTCGCTATGGACGTGATGCCAGAAGAGGCAAAACTATTCGGTGAGTTCTGGGTAAATTTGATTAACGGAGAAAAGACAGATATAGATTTTCTTTTTATCGAACACACAAGGGAACCACTTATACAACAAGTACAACAAGATTAATATCCATCCGCTCCGATCTACTGTGCGTGGTCGTCAAATCGAGTCCACGCACAGCGAAGAGCGAAGCTTTCCGAAGCCCGATAGGCGAAGGAACAATAACCAACCAAAAAGGAGATAAAACACATGAACCATAAATTCTACACAGGCGTCGGCTCACGAAAGACGCCAACACACGTACTCGAACTGATGACCCGCATCGCTGAAAAGTGCTACAGACTTGGTTATATTCTACGCAGTGGTGGTGCTGATGGTGCTGACTTGGCATTTGAAGCTGGTGCTGGTTTTCAGAAAGAGATTTATCTGGCTGCACACTGTACACCGGAAGCGGAGATGCTGGCATCGAAATACCACCCTGCATGGAACAGATGCTCTGTATTTGCGCGCAAACTCCACGGCAGAAATGCATTTCAGGTGTTAGGTAAAGGTTTGGATACACCCAGTATGTGCCTTGTATGCTGGACACCTGACGGATGCGAATCACACGCAGAGCGAAGTATCGAAACCGGAGGCACTGGCACTGCTATATCAATCGCCAATGCTTACAATGTACCCATCTTTAATCTGCAGCAGGAATCTCGTTTCTATCTATGGGAAAAGTGGGTGGGGACTCCGCCATAGGAGCTGAACCG